>Ga0172380_10000977_pt1 | contig 51234 bp, 37 predicted proteins | sample Leawe162metaG_FD_119747 | JGI IMG/M metagenome (GOLD analysis project Ga0172380, IMG submission 119747) | Leachate microbial communities from a municipal landfill in Southern Ontario, Canada - Leachate well 162 metaG | ecosystem: Engineered > Solid waste > Landfill > Unclassified | place... | reverse complement strand
CTCTTCTTTCACGAATTTGAATAAATAATCTTGAACTCATTGAACCACCAAGAATCGTGTTCATAACACTTGATGCATAATTTCTACTATCTTCATGATTGAAACCTTGGAAACCAAGCATCATTTGTACTTGATCTGTTTCTTTTTTTTCAATTACAATTCTTTTGGATTTTTCCACAGAACCAAAACAAGCTGGTAAATATTCTCTTTTTTTAACACCACTATTTTTGCCAATACCAAAATATTTTACAACTTCTTTTTTTATTTTTTCATCAATTGATCCAGCAACTACAATAGTCATATTGTCTGGACTATAATAAGTATCACGATATTTTAACACATCAGGACGCTTGTAACTTCTTACGTTATCTTCACTCCCAGCAATATCACGACCAAGTGGACAACCAGCAAACATGAGATCTTCAAAAATATTTTCAATATTCATCAAAGGATTGTCTTTGTACATTCTTATTTCTTCAATAATTGGACCTTTTTCTCTTTCCATTTCTTTTTCGTCAAATTTGGAATTGAAAAGCATGTCAGACAAAATATCCATAGATACTTCAGAATATTTAGCATCTGCTTTGATGTAGTACCCAGTATATTCTTTACCTGTAAACGCATTATATTGAGCTCCAAGCCTATCTATCTCACGAGTTAGTACCAAAGTATTTGGTCTTTTTTTTGTACCTTTGAACATCAGGTGTTCTACATAATGAGAAACACCCGCCATTTTACTAGATTCAAAACGAGATCCAACTGGATACATAACCAGAGTAGTCAAAGATTTGGTATCTTGCAAAGGTATAAAATAAACTTTTGCTTTATTTTTCAATTCTAAATATTCGTACATAGTTTTTAATTTATTGTCTGTGATTTATCCTTTGCTTTTTTAATCAGACTAAAAATATACACAACCACACCTAAGACAACTAACACCAAAACAAAAGGATTGTGTAAAAATTTGGAAACAATAATAGTTATAATTGATAAAACAATAGCTACTACACAAGTCACCAAACCTATTACACCACGGCTTACAGAACCTAAGAACGGTAAGATATCCATAATTATACTCAACGGAGCCAACACCATTCCCAAACCAATCCACATCATCAAGAAACCAATAAGACGTAAAATCCACAAGCTTGTTTTGTATTCTGTATGTAAAGTTCCCAAAGCATCAGTAAAAGTACCAGTGAAAGCACGATAAAGTTTTGTTCCAGTTTTTGGATCAGTCATTAGACTAATTTTGTCACCATCAAGTCTACCCAAAAGTGTCACAGGTGTTCCAGACATAATACCTGAATAACTAACACGCATATCACCAACAGTAGGTGTAGCAACACCATTTTTTGTCACATAAACATAATTACCATTTAATTCTGTTTTTTGAACTAGTTGATTTTGACTAGTACTAATTTCATTAGTAATACCATCACTGCTTGTACTTACAGCTTTCAACAAATCAATTTGAGGTTGTGTCGTTGTTACCACAGAAGGCAACATGGTATTTTGATTATTCAAAGTGATAGTTTGAAAACTTGGCAAAACTAGAGTACTAGCATCCACCATATATAAACCAACTTTAGCATCAGTCGCATACCAAGTATTGTCTGCTAAAGCTTTTATAGGATTTGTATGTCCATTTGGAGAATTAAAAGTACTAGAATCTGCTGGCAAGCTTGTCCAAGCTTGTTTGTAAGTATAAGTAGTTTCTTGAGTTTGTGAACCACCAACATTGGTAGTTGTTTTGGTACTTGATTCTTCTACCCAAGCATACATCTCCACTTTACGACCAAGAGCAATGTATTTATCCTGTTTCAAATAAGTATCATCACCAAACTGAGCACTACTAATCAAATCCCCACCAAGATGAACCAATTTACCATTTAAATTAGTATCAGTATTTGGCACTGTAGCACTGACTTCCACAGCAGTAGCCGCAAAATTGGAACTATCCACTCTACCCTCATTCCAATACAAAACAACAAAGGAGGCAATAAAAATAAGTAGTCCAATAAAAATTCCTTTGATAGCTCCACTAAGTCGTTCAAAAAAACCAATCTTAGTAGTTTGAGTAACCTGACCATTATTATTACCTGATTCTATAGAAGGCATATATTTAAATTAAAAAAAATAATTATCAAAACCTAAATATTTTATTTTAAACAAAAATTTAATAGCCTCTTGTCTGTCTGAAAATTTGGGAAAATGTTCTTTCAAAGCTGGATCATTTATTGAATCTTTATTTATATTTTGGCACCACCACATCAAATCTTGTCTAGTCATATTGGCTTGACTAAAAGTCTTAAAAAAATCCTCAATTAACCATTCTTTCTTTCTATAAAGAAAACTATCTGAATTTATAGCATCATACATTGGATCACCTATTTTTTCACCAATTGACATAGTATTTTAAATTAAAAAAATTAAAATCTTTCTTCAAAATATTTTTCCAAATCTGCTATTGCAATTCTGTCTTGAACCATAGTATCTCGATCACGTACAGTGACTTTCTTATCTTCAAGAGATTCGAAGTCAACAGTAATACAATATGGTGTACCAATTTCATCTTGTCTTCTGTAGCGTTTACCAATACTTCCAGTTTCATCATATTGAGTCATATATTTTTTTGACAAAACATTTTGGATTTCATTGGAAATATTTTGCAATGGTTCTTTCTTGGACAAAGGCAGAATAGCCATTTTGATTGGAGCTAGACTCTTGTGTAATCGTAAGACTATTTCTTTTTCGTGCTTGGCATCATCTTGTCCACTTCTAGCATCAAGTTCTTCATAAGCGTCTACTAGAAAAGTAAAGACATTTCTATCTAGTCCAGAAGAAGCTTCAATAATATATGGCACATATTCTTCATTAGTTTCAGGATCGCGATATTTGAGATTCTTGCCACTAAATTTTTCATGTTGAGTAAGATCAAAATCTCCACGATTATGAAGACCTTCTATTTCTTTCCAGCCCCAAGGAAACTGATATTCAACATCGTAAGCAGCTTTGGCATAGTGAGCCAATTTTTCATGTTCATGATAACGAAGATTTTCAGGCTTTATTCCCAAAGATTGCCACCAACTCAAGCGTGATGTTTTCCAATCTTCATAAAGTTTTTCAGAATTTTCAGGCTTAACAAAATATTGCATTTCCATTTGGGAAAATTCTTTGGTACGAAAAATAAATTGTTTAGTAGTAATTTCATTACGAAAAGCTTTACCAACCTGAGCAATACCAAAAGGAATTTTGGCACGAGTACTAACTTGAACATTTTTGAAATTTACATAAATACCTTGAGCAGTCTCCGGACGTAAATAAACTTTACTACTATCATCAGTCTTGCTTAGATACGTCTCAAGCATCAGATTGAAATCACGAGCTGGAGTAAGTTCACCTTGACAATTTGGACAAACAACATGATTTTCTTGCAAAAGTTTGTTTAGCATTTCTACACCCATCTTATCATCAGCTTGCACACCCACAGTCTCAAGTAAATGATCAGCACGATGACGCATTTTACATTCTTTACAATCGACAAGTGGGTCAGAAAAGCTAGCTACATGTCCACTTGCTTCCCAAACTTTTGGATGCATAAGTATAGCAGCATCAAGTCCATAAATATTGTTGTGTCTTTGAACCATTTCTTTCCACCACAAGTCACGCAAATTATTTTTTAATAATACTCCCAAAGGACCAAAATCATAAACAGCAGACAGACCTTCGTAGATTTCTGAAGATGGAAAAATAAAACCCTTTTGTTTGGCAAAACTAACGATTGATTCTAGTGATTTCATATAGATAAATTATTTATTACATTATAACACATTTTTCTTAAAAAAATAAAAAGACTCCTTGACAGAAGTCTTGGGGTCCAAGCCAACAAGCAGTCTTTTAGAGACGGCTTGCCGGCCGAAGCATTTTACGAAGTAAAAATGCATAGGACGGTTCCACCCAAGTTTTCAGAATTATTCTGAACACTCAAAATGATTTTTTGTAACTCCAAGGTTGCCACACCTTTTCATTATTACAAAAATCAAACCTTAAAATTTTAACCATTTTTTTCTAACATTTTTTCTAACGTAGAAACACGCTTTTTCAATAAAATAAAATCTTTTACAAAAGCTTTTTGATCTTCAAAAGTAGTTTTTTCTAATCTACAAAGACGCTGTTCTAAATTATCTAACTTCTCTTGTATACTCTTTATTTCAGAATGTAAAGAAGAAAAACCCTCATCCATTTTGTTTTCAAGTCTAGTTATCTCACTTGTCAAATCATCTTTAGTAGCAAATTGTTTCAGGTCTTCTTTGGTGGCGACATTGTCACGCAAAAAAAATCATGAGTTCATCAAAACGACTATCCATATCATCAAATTTTTGTTGTATTTCTATATCCATATTAGTCAAAATATGTCTTAATAGATGATAAAATAAATATAACAAAAAAAGATAACAAAGTCAATATAAATCTCTTATGTGGGGTTCTTTGTTCAAGCAGAAACCCCACAAAAACTGCAAGAGTGTTCAATTCGCCTGTTCCTTGTACGGCAAATATGAATACAGTCCATTTGAGCAAATTATTTGGACTGTATTGTCTGTCTTGTACTTAATCTCCAAAACAACGCAGCCCCCTTGGCAATGACACCAATCATAGTGTTTACCAACACGAACAATGAAATTACAAACATACTCTTCAACTTTCCTTGTCATTGTTTAGCCCTCCATATTGTTACAAAGATACTTACCTGTTATGTTTACAATGTGATTCTTGCCACATTTGCAACCCACACAGTAAGCATTGTAAATTCTCAAAAAGTTTATAGAAACAATCTCACCGTGGCCACAAATACACACGATCCCTTCCCCCACCTTGATTTCTTCCAGGACGTGTATTTTGTATTGATTGCCCATCTTCAAGACCTCCAGTAGAAGAACGACTCTTGGTTTCTAATTTTATAGCTTAAAAAAAGAAAGTCAAGTTGATAACTTTTTTTTGGAAAATAAAAAACCATTGGAAATTTGTCCAACGGTTTCATTGTTTATTTTTACATTAGCAGTTTTTACTTTTTAAAGTACAATCCTCATAAAAAATTAAACTAAACTAAATTGTTATAATTTCTTTCTCTTTCTCTTCTCCAACCTCTTTTACTTTATCATTATATTCTTTGACAATTTTTTCTAGATCATCTTGTTCAGTGTACTTTTCATCTTCAGAAATAATTTTGGCTTTTTCTTGTTTGTCAATTTCATCACGGACATCTTCACGAATTTTACGAAGTGAAATACGAGCTTGTTCCAATTTTTTGTGTAATACTTTGATAAGTTCTTGACGACGTTCAGTATTCAAATCTGGCAAAGGAACTCTTATTAATTTACCATCATTAACAGGACTAATACCCAAATCAGAATTTCTAATTGCAATTTCCACTGCTTGAACAAGACCTTTATCCCAAGGATCTACATTGATAGTCTTGGCATCGGCAACCGAGATAGAAGCTACAGCTTTCAATGGTTGTTTTGTCCCATAAGCTTCTACAAAAATATCTTCTACCAAGGCTGGTGTAGCACGACCAGTACGCAAACTAGACACATCTTGTTTCAGAAATTCAAGTGCATTGATAAAAGATTCCAGATTTGATTTTGCAATATTCATAAAATTTTAAAACTTACCTCTAATTCCCATTTTAGAAAATAGAGAGTATTTAATAACTAATTTTTTGGTGGAACAGTAAAACCTAGATACAACCACCCTTCATTTTTTGGATGAGCATACAAAACAGTCGGTATTTGTTTAGAAGGAAGTTTCCTAGTTTCCCAAGTTTTTCCACCATCTACAGTCCTATAAAAAGAAGACTTAGTATTAATAGTGCCTGTATAATAAATCTCTTGATTATTACTACGACTAATTGTAAAACCATAGATATCTACACTGCCAGGAGGAGTCACCAATTTGACAGGCTCCCAATCTTCTCCAGCATTACGAGAAGTGAGAACACCATACTTAGAAATCCAATATATTTCATCAGCTTTGTTAGAGTATACTAAAAAGCGTTTAAAATCAAGACTGCCAGGATAATCTTTCAATTTTGGACTCAAATCTGTCCAAGTCTCTCCAGAATCTTTGGAGCGAAAAAGTCCTTTTTTCAAGGTTGTAATATAAAGCATTCCTTCATGATTGGAATCAAAAGCAATATTACGTACATAATCTGGAAAATGTTTTAACAATGACCAATTGGTACCAGCATCAGTACTCTTGAGGATGTCACCATTACTTTCAGATATATAAATACTTCCAGGATGAAAATGATCAAAAGCCACATCTGTAATAGAATCATTTGTTCTAAGTTCCAAAAATACTTCTTCCCAAGAACGTACACAATCAATAGTCTTGAAAACTTGACGACCATTGGTTGCATAAATAGTACATTTGTCTTGTGGATTGATAGCTATAGCACGAACCATCGAGACATTCAAAGGACTATCAGATTGTTGCCAACTTTTTCCACTATCAAAACTATAAAATAATCCAGCCTCGCGTGATGCCCAATACAAACCTTGTGGATCTTGAGGATCTTCGAAAAGACCATATACACTCATTGTGTTTAAGTTCTTTGCACCCTGATTGGTAGGCATACTAGAAATTGCAGTCCAACTTTCACCTTTGTCAGTACTCACAAACATACCAGCAGGACCAGAAGTTGCTTGTTGATTATCAGCACCAACATTTAGACATCCTGCTCCAGATAAAAATACTGCAATAAGTAATATAAAAAGAAATCCTATTTTTTTGTGCATATGCAACTTTATAAATAATTTAAAAAAATAATTTAAGGAATTTGTAATAAAATATTTTCTATAAGTAATCTTGGATGAACATTTTTGATAAGCAAATTATTGGCTTGAGTAATACTATTGTACAAATTCAACATAGTTTTTTTGTCCAATTTATTATTTTTCAAAAAAATATGTAAATTGATTTGCCAAATATGCAAAACCTCACGTAAATAATTTCTAGCTTGTATATGATCTTTTTTGTCACCAAACAAATCTTCCACAATCTTTATTTTTTCATAAAAAAATTTTCCAAACAAATCTTCAAAACGTCTAACTTCTTTGGTATACTCTGCATAATAATCGTCATCTGTTGTTAATTTTACAGCTATTCCCGGTAAACCGCAAGAGTATTTCAAAATATAATCTTTTCTATCTGAGGAAAGATTACTTTTGTCCAAAAAATTCTGAATTAGATCTTCGTCAACAGTAGAAAAATAAATAGATTGACACCTAGACAAAATAGTTGGTAATAATTTTTTTTCATTATCTGTAATGAGAAAAATAATAGTCTTAGACTTTGGTTCTTCCAGAGTCTTTAATAAAGCATTGCTGGCACCAGCACTAAGCAAATCAGCATTATCTATAATTACTACTTTATAGCCACCCAAAAAAGAATGATGAGATGAAAAAGCAACTAATTCTCGGACTTGATCTATACTAATATCTTTGCCCAATTTACCAGTTTTTTCTTTGATTTTTTGTTCTAACAAAAATAAGTCAGGTGAAGTAAATAGTTTATCCACAGAAGAATTCAATATTTGAGCTGCCAAAAATTTGGCAATAGTAAATTTGCCAACATTTTTTGGACCTACAAAACAATAAGCATGATTAAGCTTATTATTTTTTCTAACTTTTTCAAAAAAATCCAATACTACTTTGTGTCCTAAAATCTCTACCATATGACTGTATAATAGCACAAAATAGGCAAGATAAGCAAATAAATTACAAGAAACAAGTAATAGATAAATTTCAAAATCCAAATTACAAATCAAACCTAAATGTCAAATATCAAAATATTTTAGTCATTTTATTATTTGTAATTTATTTGTACACAATTAATTTTAATTTATTAGCTAAAAAAATCTAACTATTTAAAAAGTAAATCCCAAGTCTCTCTAGCACATTTTTCCCAAGAAAAATCTTTGACTCTTAGCAATCCTAATTTTATTTTTTCCTGACGCAATTTTTCATCTGTCAAAAATATGTTTATATTTTCAGCAATTTTCAAAGCATTGTTTGGATCAACATAAAGACAAACTTCTCTGCCAATTTCTGGTAGACTACTACAACGAGAAGTGACTATCGGAATACCCGCAGACATAGCTTGCAAAATTGGCAAACCAAAGCCTTCATAAAATGAAGGAAATACAAATACCCGAGCACTAGACAAAATAATTGTCAAATCTTCTTCTCTCACCCAGCCAGGCAAAATTATATCGTTTTTAAAAACACTTTTTTCTATAGCTTGAAATATTTCTTCGCAACCAAAACCTTGTTTACCTACCAAGACTAGTTGTAAATCATGATTATCAATATTATTTTTCAAAATTTCAAAAGCTTTGATAATACCCAAAGTATTTTTTTTGTGTTCAAGTCTAGAAATACTGAGTAAAAAATTTGTACCTATTTTATATTTAGTCAAAACTTTATTTTTTTCTTCTGTAGAAAAAATATTTTTATAATTTTGATTGAAGCCATGATAAACTACTTTTATTTTTTCTTCTGGAAAATTTTGAAATAACAATCTTTTCAATTCTTGTTTAGTAAAAATACTTGGAGTAATTATTTTCCAAAGTTTTTTCAAAGCTTGTCTACTACTAAACAATGAATACCATTTTTCAAAAGCATTATAGCTATCCCCAAAATCCAAAGCAGCAATATCATGAATAGTCATCACAGTTTTTTGTGGATGAATAATTGGAAAAACATGAGCCGGAATAAACAAAATATCTGGTCTATAAAAAAGCATTTCCCAACTAAGCCTAAGCTGTGTCCAAAGTCTTTTTGGAGGCCAGATGAGAACTTTGGTTGTCCAATTTTTTGGCAAGTTGGCCAATTCACCTTGTAAAATTTCAGCACTATACAAAACTACTTCCACATTTTCTGGAATTATTTTTTTCAACTCTTGTACCAAATAAAATGTATACCACTCCACACCAGTCTTTTGTAGATTGTTGGCACGTGAAACATCAATACCTATTTTCATATTTATTTAGTTTTTAAGAAGACAATTTTTGATACAGCAAAGATGATACTAAAAACAACAAAATAACTTTTTTCATAAAATAATTTTTATTCCAAACTAAAACCTTGTTTGATTTTTTGTAATTTGTAATTTGGATTTTGAAATTTATTACCACGATCCTCCCCCACCACCACCAAAACCACCGCCAGAAAATCCACCACCAAAACCAGATGAACCACCTGAATTCTGAGCAAAACTAGTTCTAGCTACTGAGCTAAAATTATTGATATCACTCACAAAACTCATAGCGGAAAAAGTAGCAAGATTAGCTCCAGAATACCAACTAGGTTGCTCAAGATAAATTCCTTCAAATTGTTTGGCCCATTGTTTTTCTAATTTGAAAACCATTGCATAGGGTAAAAATTTTTCAAAAGTATCTGGTTTTTTTTCTGGAGCATTGTGAAATTTTATTCTTTCTTTTTCAGCTACTCTAATATATTCTTTTAGACCCAAAATATAATTTCTTGTTTTTACTCCTTTGGAAGTTTTTTTGGCCATAAACAAACTAAAAATAATAATGATAACCCCAGATACTGCCAAATTTGTTAGAGCAAAGAGGGTAGAAGAAAAAACAAAAAAAGCTAGGGCCAAAAAAGTCATTCCAATCAAATTATAGACTAATTTTACAGTAAAGGGATTTTTGACAAAATACTGATTATCTACTACAAAATTATAAATTTCTTTGTGAGCAGTACTAAGATCTTTAGATAAAGTATATTTTAAATCTGATAATTTTACACTTTGTTTATCTTTGAAAAAAGCATTTAGTAAAGTTTTTTGATAGTTTTTTAAATTATCATCAGCATTTTTTAGTTTGTCCAATTGATAATCTATTGTTTTAAACAGTAAAATTTTATTTTCAATACGACTAATCTTGAAATAACCAGCAATAGCCATATATATTATTTCCGAACTAATATCTTGATTATCTACTTTCTCATCGAGAATTGTTCCCACAATACCAGGTGGTAAATTGTCTGGAGAATCATATTGAGCGATAATTGGATCATGAAAATCTTGGTCTTTACCTTTGGAATACCACAACCAAAACATAATTACAAAGGTTATGATTGGCAATCCAAACAAAGACAAAACCATTTGCCAAATAGGTGTTTTTGTTCTTTCTATCATAGGTACAATATTTTTGGCAAAACCAAATACTATGGTCAGACCTTCATTAGTGTCCAAAGATTTTGTAGAAAAAGAAGCTCCAGTCACTTGATCTTTTGTACTAGGTGGAAATAGAAAATCAGAAGAAAAACAATTAGTAGTACTACCTTCCAAACCAGAATAACAAGTAATTTTACTTTCAGAAAAAGCCGACGGACTAGGCAACTCTACAGTAGTATTGACATTATCTATAGCCACATCCCAACCATTACCAGTAACATCCCAATAAAACTCGTCATGATCTTCAAAATAATTTATAGCATATTTTACATCATAATTTATCACATAAATTTTTCGACCAGTCAATAATTTGTCAGCATCCCCTATTTTGATATCTTTTTGTCCACCACTATTACTAATTACAAAATTTAGAAGATTATTATTTTCATCAGTAACACTAATGTTATCAATATTTATACTATATTTTTTTCCATTTATATCATATTGATAAGGAATATATCTATAAATACCATGTCTTTCATTTTCTCCGAAATTATAATCTATTTTTTCTTGTACATGAAAAGTAGCGTCAGAATTAATTTTTATATCTGTTACAAAATTATTTATTTTTTCTTCAGCATGTACTGGCAAGACAACGAAAAAAAAAGATAACGCTACACCCAAAAAAAGTTTCTTAAACATAAAAGTGATGATTGGTAAATTAGATTACTGGTTTAATTGTTTATTCAAAAAATTTATTTATATACAAAAATTTCGTAACTCATAACACATACCACCATAACAATTTGGTGCGAGGTACGTGATATGTGTTACGTGTAATAACATTTTTAATTAACAAACCAAACAAAAAAATTTAACGAGTAGTCAAAATAGATCTCTTATAATTTTCCAAATTTTCTAGAGCAATACCTGTACCTTTGGCTACACAAAGCAATGGCTCTTCAGCTACATAAGCAGCTACACCAATAGCTTGGGCAATAAGTTCATCCAAATTTCTAAGCTGACTTGATCCTCCAGACATAATCATACCTTTATCCATGACATCGGCTGATAATTCAGGTGGAGTTTTGTGCAATACTTCTTTGATAGCTTCTACAAGTCCTTCCAAATCGTGTTGTAAAGCTTCGGTAGTGTCATCTGAAGTTACCAAAATTGTTCGAGGCAAACCAGTGACCATATCTCGCCCTTTTACTTCCATAGACAAAGGATTATCCATATACATTGCTGAGCCGATATCAATTTTTACTTTTTCTGCACTTCTATCACCAATTGCTAAACCATATTTACGACGAATAAATTCAGCGATAGATTGATCAAATCTATTTCCACCAATACGCACTGAACCAACTGAAACAATTCCACCAAGAGAAATTACAGCAATTTCAGCAGTACCACCACCAATATCTATAATCATGTGTCCTGAAGCTGAGCCAATAGGAATATCTGCTCCAATAGCTGCCACCACTGGTTCTTTGATAATATAAGCAGCTTTGGCTCCTGCAGCGAGTGTAGCATCTACTACAGCACGTCTTTCGGTAGAGGTGATACCAGCTGGTACAGCTACCATAACTTCTGGACGAAAAATACGCATACCACCAATAGCTTTGTTGATAAAATATCGTAACATTGCTTCAGTAGTACGATAACTAGCAATCACTCCATCTTTGAGAGGTCTTTCAGCAATAATAGAATCAGGAGTACGTCCAATCATTTCTTTTGCTTCAGCGCCTACAGCCAAAACTTTACCATCCTCTTTAGAGATAGCCACAACAGAAGGTTCATTGACAACAATACCTTGCTTTGGGACATAGACTAGTACATTTGTTGTTCCAAGATCAATACCAACTTTTTTCATAAAAAACTCTAAAAATTAATAACAAAGTTTTTATCTTCATCAAAAACTACACTAAAATCATATTTATTGTCATTCCAATTTATTTCATTTTCAGCTGGAATAGCTGAAGTGACTGTATTAGTAGTATCAAATTCTAGATGGGTAGTCAAATCAACATTATTTACACCAATCTCTTTTTGGATCAACAAATTATAAGTTTTATTTAAAATACTTTGAGTAATACTACTTGGTAAACTATAAATAAAGCTAACAGTCTTTTTGTAGCCAGGTTCAATAGCTACATAAGCACCAAACCATTGTTTATTATTTTCTATTCCAGAATCTACTTCAAAAGTATTTTTGTTTCCGTTTATTTGCCAAGTCTGATCACCTACTTGTACTGAAGTTAATTGTGAACCAACTGGTACGTAAACTCGAGCATAACTAAGATATCTAGTAGTACGCCAATCAAAATTTCCCATATGAGTATAAGTCATACTTGCCACAGCTTGGTAAAAACCTTTATCAAAAACAAAACTATAATTCAAATTTCTTTTGATAACTCTATCAGTTTTTAGAGCAGCCAAATTAGCATCTACCCACATCAAATAATCACCAGATGATCCCTTCATACGTCCAGACCAATCATTACTATCTATTATTTCTTGAATTTCAGAAGGCAAAGAGTAGATTACTATACTTTTGTTTTTTAGTAAACTCATAGCCAAATCTTGATAAACATAAATATTTTTAAAAAGATTATTTTTCAAATGATCAATAAGAGCTATCATAAATGGTTTCATAATATCTTTTCTATCAGAAAAACTAATACCTTTGTCATCATAGCCATACTCTACTTCGTATTCCAATTTTTCTATGACATTGTCAGAAGTAAATTCTATTCCTTCTACAACAAAAGGTCCTGTCACTTTCATCAATTTTTCCAAAACATCAGTCGTTATACCAATCACTCCAGAAATATCTTTGGCACCAATATTATTTCCTGCCTTGTAGAATTCCAAAGTTTTTTTGGAACTTTCTACAAAATCAGGCGACCAATTACTATCACGAAAAAACCATCTGTCTACTTTTAGTTTATCTGAAATAATCTTTGGTGGTGTTGGTGCTGAAGATGCAATACTTATATTTTCAGTACCTTCCATTTGTAAAATATTTACATTACCTTGTTCAAGACGTAATGTAGCATAAGAACCAATAAATCCTCCGCCAGGACGTAACTCTGTATTATTCAAAAATAAAACCAAATAAGTTTTTGGAGAATCAAATCCCAACAAACCAGGTATCAAATTTACAAGTTTAGTATTATCTTCACCAAGATTATTGATAATTTGTTTTTGTACAAAACTGGACTGTAATATTTTTTCTGGAGTTAGATTTTTTATCCAACTATAGACATAAAATCCGCCAGCAAATAAAATTACTAAAACAACTAACAAAACCCATGGCCATTTTTTTCTTTTTTTATGATTGATTATACTCATACAAATATTATAAAATTTTATTTTCTTTTTTTCTGCGAAACATCAAAACCTAAATATCTACCAAACATCAGTCGTGTTACAGCTTCGATAGCTGGAATTGCTGAAACAAAAATCATCGATATAGGAAGTAATGTCCATTGTAAAAGCATAATCACATAAAGATGTTTTGGTTGGGCTTTTTTTGGTTTTGGTAACAATGGTAAACTGAAAAAAGCAGATACAAACAAACCAATCATAGCCAAAGACATAAGTTTTTCCAACATGTGTGGAGCATTCAAAAAAATAACACTCTGTCTAATATTTTCATCAGCTAGCCACAAAGGTAATCGTCCTAAAATAGTAATAATAATAGCTGCCAAAGACCAAGACCACTTGCCTTCCCACTCTACAAAAACCCATTTTATTTTCTTCCACAAAGGAATCTCTGGATGTTTCTGAAATTCCCAAATCAAAAATGGAACATGTTCTACTCCCCAAGCCCAACGACGTTGTTGCTTATACAAATTAGTAATACTCTTCCACCAATTGTCATCACGCACAGTATCCATTGAAACAGGAATATACATCGGAGTCACACTATAATTACCACCATGAGCCAAAAGACATTGATAAAAAATTCTAGAATCTTCACTCACAATTCTTTTTTCATGAAAACCTGCTTTTACCAAAGCTGTAAAACTAAGAGAATGTGAAGAAAAAGTAACTAAAGCATCCTGACGGGCAAGAGAAGTCATCATCCAAAAAGTCGTACCAAAAGCCATGATACGAAGTATTGATGGTGATTCCCACATATTATTGTTGTACAAGGCTACAGGCTGAAAAGATGTGAGAGTAGGATCTGGACTAACACAATATAAGTAAGTCAAATAAGCAAAGTATTCTTCATGACAAATAGTATCTATATCAAAAACTGTAACAATTATATCTTCATATTTCCAGCCTTTGCCGTCTACATACTCTTTGGCAATGTGTTCTGAATAAAACAAATTAGAACCTTTGCCAGGAGTCTCGTCTGGCAAATCAACAGGATGTAATGTAAACAATATATGATCAAAAGAATGTCCGAAATTTTCTTTTACTTGATGAAAAATATCTTCGCAATGTTTTCTCTTTCTTTCTTCACCAGCAATTACTATTGTAAATTTATTTTTATCATATACTGCATTTTGTAAACTTTTCAAAGCATCTTTTACTACTACCCATTCTTCATTATAAACGGTCAAAAAAACCAGATGATGTCTATTACCATAATCTGGAATTTCATGTCGCAAAGCTTCTTTCCAATTTATTTTTTTTATTTTATGAAAACGTCTCCATGCAACGAGTAAATAAAATACAAAATTAGCCACTTTCAAAACCCAGTAAACGTCAAACACAATAATAAAATAGATCATCCAGAGAGGTTTAAAAAAAGAAAAAAATATTCCCAAAACAAGTGTTAACCAAATAGAAAGTCCTGGCAAAAACTCATAAAATCTATATTTTTGATAATCTGTAAGCATATGATGTAATCATCCCGAGTCGAGAATACGACGAGGGATCTGTAGATTCTGATTATTTTGATTTAATTAATAACGTTTTTTCAGAATCATCCAATATTAACTTAATTAAAAATATTATATTTAAGAAAGATCCCTCGACTTCACTCGTTCGTTCCTCACTCGTTTCGCTCGGGATAAGCCCACACCACCTATATTCGGTTCACCACTATAAGTAGCTGAAATATAATGACCTTTTATTTGTTTCAAAAGTTTTGGTATCAAAGTCTGAATTTTATCAACATCTACAACTTTAATAGCTAATAATGGTATATTCAAAACAAAAGCAAAAGTGTTGGCAACTACACAGGCAATTCTAGTACTAGTAAAAGATCCTACACCCACAACTACCATAATACCACAGATGTCTTCTTTTTTGGTTTTTTTTACTTGTAGCAAATTATCTATACACAAAAGTAACTCACGATTTTGTCCAGAATAATTTTTTGAAAAAAGTTTTTCCTCGCCAAAAAGAGCCAAATGAATTTGGTCTTTTTCGGACATGTCTATGAGTAAAAATTTCATAAAGTAAAAAGTAACTTATTCTGCCTATTCTGTTTAATTTGCTTATTCTGCTTTTTTAGACACCTAACTTATTTATAACTTTCAAATTATCTGCTTCAAACAAAGCGTACAAGAATTTGTCCATTACATATCTTCTATCCATAAATTCTTCTTCAGTCATCACAGTATAACGTATATTGAAACCAAAATCTTTTTCATAGTCTTCTACAATTTTTGCCAATGCTCTTGGTTTTATTTTTCCAACCACCAACAAATCTGTCGGTGCCTTTTTGTCATTTGTAAATTCTCCAGACAAAACAAGTAGACGTGTATCCGACATCTTCTTTTCAAATTCTTTTATAAAATCTCTTTGACCAGCTACTTTATCTTTTATAAGCAAAGCTTGTAATTCTGAGTAAATTATTGATTCAGGATTTAGTTCATAATATTTACGTAATTTCTCACCTACTTCTAGTTCATTGGAATCTTCTTTTACTTTCACTTCTTTTTCTTTTACAATATCCATAGATAAAAGTATTTCTAACTCACGACGTACAGCATTGATCTGCACATCGACCAACCTAGACAACTCACGTACAAAAAAAGCCCTTTCACTTTCAGTGTAAAAAATTCTTAATAATTTCAATCTAGTCTTCGAACCAAATAGTTGTTCAAGCATATTTTGTGTGAATAATAATTTAGGAGTAAATAATTAGCCAATAAAGAGATCTTGAAAACCAGACCAAAAAAAACTAGCAATTAATTCGTGAATATAGTATAATAAGTAACAGAGATAAAGTCAAAGGCTCTTAAAAAAGAATTGACTTAATAAGTTTTTTAATTTATGAAAAATGGACTAGAAATTCAAGAATTTTTTGTTGAAGGTAGCAACCAACGCACCTCACACGTCCTACTTCATATAGCTGAACCTATTACCCAAAATGAAAAAGATAAGGGCTATTTTTTTGCTGTCGTAGAAGTAAATGGTAGTTACTCTGAACAAATCGGCCAATTACAACAAATAATAGATGACATAGAAATAAAGTACTATGACGAAGAAAATACTAATATAGAAAATTATTTTGAAAGTATTTTACAAGAAATAAACCAACAAAGCCATAGTATCTTACATTACAAAGATAGCAAAATAACGGCTCTTGTGGGTATTTTACAAAAACGTCACTTGACTTTGGCTTATCATGGCACTCCAAATGCTTATCTTTTTTATAATAGCAAAGAAGGTTTGAGAATTTCTGAAATCATTGACAAAAACGAAAAAGGAACATCAGACCAACTTTTTTCATCTGTAGTTGAAGGTGAAATGAAAGATGATGATTATTTGTATGTTTCTAGTTCTAGTGTAAGTGAACATTTTTCACCAGACAGAGTTAGAAAAATAATCCAAAACAAAGCTACTAGACAAGGTGCCATACATATCCAAAAAGTTTTAGATAATTTAAAAAATGAATATTCTTTTGGTGGAATAGTATTTCACACCCCAAAAACACAAATGGAAGTAAAACGTTACAAAAATACTCAAGCAAATTCTCTAGGCTCTCAAGCTTCTATGAACGAACTACTAAATACTACCAAAAATACTGCTGATACATTATCCCCTTCTTTGTTAAAAAATTTAAAAGATAAATTTTTATCCTCATTCCAAAAAGAAAAAATAGACAATAATCCTTCTGAAAAAAGATCAGACAAACAAAGCAAACGCGGAAATACCACACACGGCAATATTGAAACCAATTTCAGAAGCAACAAAAAAAATAAAAGTCAAAAAATATCTGAAAAAATTTTAATCTTACTTGGTAAAGGATTAGTACTCATCTTTACTAGTATATTTTTTGTAATCAAAAAAATAATAATGACCTTATTATCATGGTCAATAAATATTTTTTATTTGATTACCAACAAGTCAGGACAAAGGACAATCATCGTAGACAAATTTAGAAATACCCTAAACGAAAGAAGAGAGAAAATAAAAAATGTCAGTATGATAAGTAAGATACTTTTTATTGCTCTCATTTTTATTGCTATCATTTTTTTGGGAAGTATTATTTACATAAAAATAAAAGATAATAAAGAAGCTAAGTTAGCCTTATACGAAACCATGGTTCAGACAATAAACGACAAAAAAGATGATGCCGAAGCAAAATTACTATATGGAGAAGAAGGCAAAGCCCTAGAAATTTTAACAGAAACACAGCAACTAATAAACACTTTGCCACAGGACAATGAAACAGAGATTAGTAAACACACTGAGCTCAAAAATTCTGTTGATGAAATATTGAACAAATTACAAAAAATGAACTCTGTACCTACAGAAATTATTGTTGATTTCAACCAAAATAAACCAGATCAACCTTTACAAAAAATCATCAATTTAGGACAAAATATTTTTGCTTATTCTACTAGTGGCAAAAATATATATCAAGTAAATTTGATATCCAAAGAAATACAAGTAAAAAATCACGAAAATCAACCAAACCTTCTTGTAGCAGACACACCAAAAGAAGATGATAAAATAATTTTCTTGGCAAAAAACAATTCAATATTTGAATACAGCAAAACTACTGAAGCTTTGTCAAACAAAGATATTAGCTTCTCAGATGAAAATGTAAAATTAGAAAACTTAGCCATTTACAATCGAAAATTATATACCATAAGTCCTTCAACTGATCAAATATACAAACACAGTCAAACTCAAACTGGCTATGATAGAGGTATAGCTTGGATAACTCAAAAAACAAATTCATTAAATAAAGCTATTTCTATAGCTTTGGATGGTAATATTTATATACTCACATCTGATGCTAAAATTTTACATTTTTATGGAGGTCAAGAAAAATCTTTTACTATTCAAGGTGTCCATCCTGAACTACAAAATCCTACCAAAATTTGGACTTATACTAATTCTGATTATCTCTACATCTTAGAACCAATTAGCAAGCGCGTTGTCTTATTAGACAAAGATGGTAATTTTATTGAACAATTTACTTCCAGTGAGTGGAAAAATCCAAGTGATATGTTAATAGACCAAGATAATCACATTGTTTACATTTTGGATGATAATAAAATATATAAATTTTCTACAAAATAGAAAAAGGCTTACAAAGCTTACAAGGCCGACGAGGCTTACAACTTATTTAACAAACAAAAAAGACGTATCCTTTTGAATACGTCTTTTTAATTTTTCTAAACTAAGAAAAATTATTTCAAAGTTACTTTAGCTCCAGCTTCTTCCAATTGTTTTTTCAATTCTTCAGCTTCAGCTTTCTTTACGTTTTCTTTAATAGCTTTTGGTGCTCCATCTACCAATGCTTTAGCATCAGCTAGACCAAGACCTGTAGCATTTTTTACAGCTTTGATAACACTAATTTTGTTGTCACCTACAGCTGTAAGCTCTACTGTGAATTCAGTTTTTTCTGCAGCAGCTTCACCAGCAACAGCTCCAGGAGCAGCCATCATCATAGCAGGTGCAGCAGCACTAACACCGAATTTTTCTTCAAGAACTTTTACAAGTTCAGCAAGATCTAATACTGACATTTTTTCTACCATCTCTACAAGAGATTTGAATTTTTCAGGAACTACTACTTCCTTTTTTTCTTCTGACATAAATTTAATTTATTATTAATATTATTATAAGTTACATACGAATTTAGAAATCTTCCGAATCTTCAAATTTGTACATTCGTAAGTATTCGTAATTCGAACGTCTTTATACTTTAGCTTCTTTGATAGCATTCATTACGTTGACTAATCCACGTAAATTACCAGCAAGGACATTTACAAATCCTGAAACTGGAGCGTTCAAAGTACCTACCAATTGACCAAGTAATTGATGTTTGTTTGGAAGTTTTGATAATTGACTCACCTTTTCAGCTGAGATAAATTTACCTTCTAAAATTCCTCCGAACAAAGAAACAATACTGTGACCTTTGGCAAAATTAGCCACAACTTGAGCAGGAGCTACTTCATCTTCTTTTCCCAAGAAAACAGCAATACTTCCTTCAAATTGTTTTGTATCTACGTCCAAACCTAAATCTTTTAAAATACGTTTCAACAATGTCTTTTTACTAGCATGTACTAGAATATTTTGTTCACGACATTTTTGACGCAACTCTTCTGATTCAGAAACTTTTAGACCTTGATAATTTGCAAAGACAGCTGAAGCAGAATTTTTGAAATCATTCATCAAATTCTCCAAAGCTTGTTCTTTTTCCAATCTTGTTTTTGCCATAAAATTTTTTTCTTTCTTATTGCTTATTTTCCAATAAACTGATAAATAGACAATAAAAAAAGTGGTTTAATAACCACAGAACTCTAGAAAATCGACCTTTTTATCACATTTAAGTGTAAAGTTTTTTCCTCGGTAGGATATTTAATCACGACTAAGTCGAGAACCTACTGTCTATGGGTTGTTGCTATAATACTATAATGACCAAGATTTGTCAAGTCTAAAATATAAATTATACTTTTTCTACTTTTAATTAAGCAAAAATAGGTTTATAATAAAAAAATAATAAAATAATCAAAATTTTATGGAAACTATCCTTGCTTCACTTACCTATCTAATACATGATAACAAAGTCCTCATGATCAAAGGAGTAAAACCTTATGCTCCCCACTATCAAAAATATAATGGTTTAGGTGGTAAATTTAATCTAGAAGACAACAATAATCCAACAGTTTGTGCTATACGTGAAGTCAAAGAAGAAAGTGGACTCACAATTACCAACCCAACATATTTAGGTAAGATTCTTTTTTCTGGCATGTTTCCTGGTAAAGAGTGGTTAGTACACATGTTTCTTTGTTATGATTTCGAAGGTGAATTGAAACAAGATGAAAACGAAGGTAAGTTACATTGGGCAAATATTAAAAATACCTTACCCGATGTCTCTATTCTAGAAGGAGACAAATATTTTGTACCCTGGATATTGACTGGTAGGACTTTTGAGGCTCATTTTATTTATAATGACCGGGACTACATTAGTCATACTGTTACTTTTTTTGATGGAAAATAGATTCTTATTTGACAAAACAATCCAATCTATGCTATTATTTATTCATCAAAAATATTATTAAAAGAATTGGACAAATCCAAAATTTCTAAAAATATTTTTCTTCACAAATTTAAAAATACCCAGAACCAAGGGAAAGTTATATCTAATCTAGATTTCTTTCAGGTTCAAAAAGGGTATTTTTTAATTTTATTAAATATGGATCAGCAACAAAAAGAAATTTATCTTAAAAATGCTAAGTCTAATCTAAAATTGACCAACGAAGCAATCACTGCAAAATTTGAAAAAACAAATAGTAATATTATCAAAATAAAAAAAAGTCTACGCGAATACAATGAGGATGACAAAATAGTACAAAACAAACTACTTCAAATAAACAAAGAAAAACTAATAGAGTTAGAATCAATGCAAGAATCACCTTATTTCAACAAATGTGAAGTTGATTTTGATGATCATAAAAATGATACAGTCTATATAGGAAAATTTTCTTTAAGTGAACAAAATATTTATTCTTGGATTAGTCCTATTGCCAAAATTAGATTTGAAAAACCAGGAAACATACAATATTCACGTACAAATCAAACTCAAAAAAATGGCTTGCTAAAACAAAAAGATCAATACATGATTACCAATGGAAAAATCATCTATCTATCTACTGAATCAATAGGCCAGTCAAGAGAACTCATCTACCAAGATTATTTTTCTAATCAGAAAAAAAACTTTATTTTACCAGAAATAGTTTCCCAAATGGAAAAAGCTCAGGACTCTGTCATTCGTGCCAACTATAAAAATTCTTTGCTAATATCTGGCCCAGCTGGATCTGGCAAAACTACTTTAGCACTTCACCGTGTAGCCTACCTACTTCAGTCACCAGACGTCGCTGATAAATTCAATCCCAACAAAGTATTAGTCCTGGTCCAAGATATTGGCACCAAAGAATATTTTTCTTATCTCTTACCAGAACTAGGTATAAAAAATGTCTCTATTAATACTTTTTCGCAATGGGTTATGAAAGTGCTAAATCTAAATGAATATACCTATCAAAACCGCATTGGAAAAGATGAAGAAGAAAAAGATTATTTTGAATATCACAAATTAAACAATCTAAAAAAACTAAAAGAAACAAGTTACAACAAAAATATTTTTGGATTATTAAAAAAAATCTACAACAATCTAGATAAAAAATATTTAGACATCTTAGAATACCAGCAAAAACAAAAAATATTGGATAGGATTGATTTGACTATTTTATTAAAATTATTCAAGAGTACTTACAAAAATATCAGCATTATGCAGGAGTATTACCAATTGCATAAAAAAGGTGCCAGTACCAAAAAAATAGGTCGCTTTTCTATTATTTATGATCTGATTATCTTTGATGAATTTCAAAATTATTTACCACAACAAATCAATCTTATCAAAAGCTGTGTCAACACAGACAACAATTCTATTATGTATGTTGGCGACATGAATCAAAAAACCCAACTTGGTACAATTGAAAACTGGCAAGATATTGGTGAGTCGCTCAAAGATGAACGTAAGATAGTACTAAACAAAGTATATCGTAACACCAAACAAATACTGTGTTATATAAAACACCTGGGTTACCAAATATCTGTCCCAGAAAATATTAAAGATGGTGACGAGGTAGTGGAAAAAGTTTTTGACAATATTGAAGAAGAAATAAAATATGTAAAAGATAATCTAAAAGAAAAAGTTACTATTGGTATTCTATCAAGAGATAAAGAATCTTTGGAAAGATATCAAAAAGAATTTGCCAAAGAAAAAAACATCTATATCTTAGCTATGAACGAAATTCAAGGAATTGAATTTGATTCAGTATTTTTGGTTGGAATTGCCAAAAATAATATCAATAGTTCAAACAAAATTGAATTACCAAACTTAAAACAAGAAAAACAAAAAATTGACAAAGACTTATTATATGTTGCTCTAACCAGAGCTACCAACAATTTGTTTGTTTTAGGAAAAGAAAAATTGTCAGAAATATTGTAATATAGCAAATACCTTTAAGTACTCTCATCTACCATAAGAAAGCATAGTACATTGACTTTATAAACAAAAATGATATAATTGCCTGTCTGCTTTTTTTTGGCAAATACGACACCTCTGTCGTTTAGCTAACCCAGACACAGCCCTTTCACAACTCAACCAACCAGACCCAACGAGGACAAAATGCCAGCAGCATACTTCGACGTCATTCGCCTAGAACAACGGCTTCAGCAATGGGCCGAAAGTTCGTTCCTCTGTCTCTTCTTACAATTTCTGTATGAGGGACAGAAAGGTTTCACAGCAACAGAATTCAAACGAAAGAAGCAGGAGATACTCGACTTCCCAAACCTTTTCAGAAACCACCTACTCCGGGCGGCTACTGAGGAGTACAATCCGATTTTCTCACTCAATCAAAAACCAACCGGGACAGCACTTGAAACACGCTGGTATGGATGTGGACTTTTCGCCAGACAACTGCACGAATGGAACAAGAAATCACGAACTGTCTACCAAATCAACGATGACCTGCGTGTACTTTTGCAGGCAACCTCGTTTCGATCAGTCACCTGGGGTGAAATCCCTTGGCCGTTCGACAGCTTTGTGATCACCCTCGATAAACCAGTAGAAATCAAGAAGGACGTTCTGACCGACACCATAGTCTTTTCAAAATACGGAGATACCGTATTGGTTTTTTCCTTTCTACCCATAGGACTTGCGAAATATGAGACATTGACAGACAACCAGAAAGAACGGTTCTTTCTAATGGTCAAACGTGGCCAGGAGACAGAGCTGACAAAGATGTTTATGAGGTGTATTCAGAAACGTCTCGACGCTGATGTCTGTTCCTACTACACTATGATCAATACAGGAGAAATCATGAACGTCAGGGTTTCCGACACTACCAAACAAGTCGGCTGGACAAATACAGGAGGTTTACTTAATTCAGAGTATGACCCTGCAGGTCAGACTGGATTAGTTTGCCAGGAACTGGCCGTGATGGTGGCGTCTTTTGCTCTCTACCTCACCACAATACCACCTGGCCAAGGGACACCGCGACCACGCAACTCCCTAATCCCTCCAGCGATCAAGCGAAATGACCCGCGTCTCATCAGTGTGCCATCGCGTATCTGCCAGCTCACTTCGACTTTTTCCCTCTCATCGAAAGAAAAAGAGGAAATCGAAGAAGCTATGCGACGCGAACGAACTGGAATGATCCTGCCACATTGGCGCCGTGGTTTTTTCCGAAGACCAAACGGGCTTGGCCATGACCCAAATGCACCTCGGACGATATTTGTTCGAGCAACCTTTGTCAACAAAAGTCACCTTCCTGATGGAAATCTTCCAGGTGGTGCTTTTGTCAAGGTCGAAGGTCAACCGGAAGAGTAATAGTGAATTGAAATCAACACCCGCCACGCCGTCGGTCAAAACGGCTTCCACTTTGTTTCTATATTTATAGATTTAGAGTAGAATAAAAAATACACCAACTAAATTTGGTGTATTTTTTATTTTTGAATTTATTAATTATCAAAATAGTAGTCCCAAGGGGAATTGAACCCCTGTTACCAGGATGAAAACCTGGTGTCCTAACCACTAGACGATGGGACCATAAATTTATAGACGAAAAAATTATACAAAAAAAACTAAGAAATGTCAATATTTACATGTTAGCAAATAAATTTTAGTAAAGGTAGCGCGAATATAATCCACACTACCATTACTTACCTCCAAAGCGTGCATTATCTCCTACGTGAAGATCTCTTGAAAAAATGAAAGACCTTACTTACAAATCTCCAAACGTCTTCAAGAAGAGAACAAAAACTCAAAAAAATGATAGTGAGTAGCAAAAAAATAAACAAAAGAGAATCTAAGATAACGTTCATATTTATTCCTTTTTTTGGAGCATATATAAAATATACACACTGTTTATACATATGTCAACATTATTTATTTTTTTATTTTAATACTTTGTTTTTTTCAAATATAACTTGAAAAAATATCAAAACTATGGTTTAATACAACTTATATGAAAATCCTTGGAATAGAATCATCTTGTGATGACACTTCCATTTCTCTTATAGAAATGACTGATAACACAATAAAAATACTAGCTGAAAAAACAGCTAGTCAAATTGACATACACAAAAAATATGGCGGTGTAATCCCAGAAATTGCTGGACGCAAACATGCTGAAATGATTACCCCAGTTTTAGAGGAAATCATGTCTAATTTTCCAAAGCCAGATGTTATAGCTGTTACTTCTGGACCAGGACTTATCACTGGACTTCTGGTTGGTGTAGAAACAGCCAAGTCCTTATCTTACCTATGGAATGTACCACTTGTGTCTGTAAACCATATAGAGGGGCATATAAACAGCGTAAAATTGAATATAGAAGACCAGACAGGACAACAATTAGTCTTTCCTTTACTTGCTCTCGTGGTTTCTGGAGGACACACTGAACTTATTCTATCAAAACAAGAAAATAAATACGAAAAAATAGGTAGTACTAGAGACGACGCCGCAGGAGAAGCTTTTGACAAAATCGCCAAAATTATTGGACTAGATTATCCTGGTGGACCAAAAATTTCCAAACATGCTATGGCTGGCAACTCCAAAGCTATCAAATTTCCTCGTCCAATGATGGACAGTGATGACTATGATATGAGTTTTTCTGGTCTAAAAACTGCTGCACTTTATTGGCTTCAAGATAATGCTACAAAAAATGAAAACAATATTTACAAACTTGAACCTCAAATATTGAATGATTTTTGTGCTAGCTTTGAGCAGGCGATAATAGATGTCTTAGTAGAAAAAACCAAAAAAGCTATTGCCAAATATCAACCAAAAAGTGTTCTACTAGTTGGTGGTGTATCTGCCAATACCAAATTGCGTGAAACTCTAAAAACTGAAATAGAAAAAATAACTAGTACCAAATTTTATCTTTCAGCACTCAAATACTCTATGGACAATGCTGCCATGATTGCTGTAGCTTCTTACAACTATGCCAAACATAATAAATTTATTGATTGGAAAGATATCAAGGCTAATCCAAATTGGAAAGTTTATGATAAAAAAATATAAATTATCAACAAAAAACGCTATGAAAGCGTTTTTTGTTTTTTACAAATTTTCTTAGCTATGATAGAATTTCATTGGTTTAGCTAATACAAAAATCTTATGAAAACAGTCATCATAGCTTCAAAAAATCCAGTTAAAATAAACTCTGTAAAAATTGCTTTTGAAAAAATGTTTTTACAGGAAAAATTCGAATTTATAGCTGAATCAATTCCTTCCAATGTCAGTGATCAACCAATGAATAATGAAGAAGCTTTACAAGGTGCTACAAATAGAGTAAACAATGGACAAGCTCAATTTCCAGATGCAGACTTCTGGATTGGTATAGAAAGTGGTCTAGAAAAAGTAAACGATGAAATGGAATCATTCGCTTGGACTGTAGTCAAGTCAAAAGTAATGATTGGTAAAGCCAAAACCTGCACCTTTATTCTACCAAAAAAACTGTCCAAACTTGTAGAGCAAGGTATAGAGCTATCTAAAGCAGATGATATTGTCTTCAATCGACAAAATTCTAAACACCAAAATGGGGCTGTTGGTCTATTGACAGGTGATGCACTCACTAGAACTAGTTTTTCTACAGATGCCATAATACTTGCACTTATACCTTTCAAAAATCCAGAATTGTACTAATAAAATATAAAATAAAAATATGGAACTAAACGAAGCCTACAAACAAATAAAAGACGAAGTATTAAACAATACTTCTCTAAAAAAAGATGCCAATTCTTCTCTACTTGCTTTATACGAATCAACTACAAAGATTTGGGAAGCTGTAGAAAATAATCAAAAAGAAAAAATTGAATTGCGAGTTGCGAGTGCATTAATTTCAGTATTTTATGTTATGAAAGAATTAGGTATTAAAAATCCAGAAGAATGTTTGAACAAAAAACTAGCCGAACTAAAATTAAACTAATAATCAAGAGTTTTCTTTAATTATGAATTTGGAAACCAAAGAAAAACTGATGAGAATAGCCATGGAGGAAGCTACTAAAGCATTTGAGGAAGGCAATTCTCCTTTTGGTGCTGTCTTGACCGATGTGGATGGTAACATCATTGCCATATCTCATAATACTACCAATACAAGTATTGATCCTACAGCTCATGCTGAAATAAATTTGATTAGACAAATTACCAAACAACTTACTAGCAAAGATTTGAGTGCTTATTACCTTATTAGTAATGCTCAATCTTGTGCAATGTGTTTTGCAGCGGCTATCAAAGCAAAAATTTCTCACTTTATTTATGGTTATGGCGAAGATGAAACCCTGACTCCTCAAATTAATGTTTTTGAAATGAATAAATACTGCAAACAAAAAGCTAATATTGAAACTGGAATATTAAAAGAAGAATGTAAAACCCAACTTGAAGAAATTAGAAAAAAGATGCAATAAAAATCTTTTAACTTTTAGTTTTATATAAAAAAACAATCCTGATTTTTAGTAGGATTGTTTTTATATTTTAATATTTTAATATTTTGATATTTTTATGAAAAAATTACATCCCCATTTTCTTTCTTATAAAAGCTGGGATTTCCAAATCTTCAGTATCACTTTTTGATTTGACACTATTTTGATTGATAACATTACTTTGAGACTGTGGTCTAGATTGAGTAGGAGGGGTATTTGCATCTACTGATGAACCAACATTTCTTCTACTAAAACTAGAAGGATTGGTAAATTGTCTTTCTTCTTCAATTACAGTTTCTTCTTCTAAGAAATCATCTTCATTGTTAGGTCTGACTACTGGTGGCCTTGTTTCTATTTTTTTATTGAAGATACTTGATTTGAACATTGGACGCTTGGTTGTAAATACTTCCATACCTGGATTATTTGAATCAGCTTTTATAGCTTGGATATTTTTTTCTCTATCATCAAAACCAGTAGCAACTACAGTTATTCTAATATCTTCACCCATAGTTTCATCAATCACTGCTCCAAAAATAACTTTGACATTATCATCAGCTGAGCTAGTGATAATTTTGGCAGCTTCAGCTACTTCTTGCATACCTAAATTTGTACCACCTGTAATAGAAAATAAAATACCTTTGGCACCATCAATAGATACTTCAAGTAGTGGACTAGATATTGCAGCTTTAGCAGCATCAGTAGCACGATTCTCGCCAGTACCAATTCCTATACCCATAAGTGCTGAACCAGTATCACTCATAATTGTCTTTACATCTGCAAAATCAACATTGATAAGGCCTGGTACCGTAATCAATTCGGATATTCCTTGTACACCCTGTCTCAAAACATCGTCGACAATTTTGAAAGCGTCTAACAGACTAGTTTTTTTGTCAATAATTTGTAAAATTCTATCATTTGGAATAGTAATAATAGTATCCACATAACGAGATAATTCTTCGTAAGCATTCTCAGCAATTTGTTTTCTTTGTGGACCTTCAAAAGTAAATGGTTTGGTAACTACAGCCACAGTCAAAATTCCCATATCACGTGCAATCTCAGCCACAACAGGACCAGCTCCAGAACCAGTACCACCACCAAGTCCGCATGTAATAAAAATCATGTCTGTTTCTTTAAGAGCTTCTCGAATTTCATTTTGTGATTCTTCAGCACTACGTTTGCCCAATTCAGGATTCATGCCTGCACCAAGACCACGGGTAATCGTCTTACCTATATGCAATTTTTTCTGAGCAGAGTTGTGATGAAGAGCTTGGACATCAGTGTTCAATGCCAAAAAATCTACACCACGAATTTTGCTCTCTATCATTCGTTGAATAGCTGAATTGCCAGATCCCCCGACTCCGACTACTTTTATTTTTGCAAATGTTTCAATGTCTGGTTTTACTTGAGGCATAATAATAATTTTATCTGACTACTTTTTGTATACAAACAACAATAATATGAGTACAGAATTTATTAACTACTTATATTTTACTAGTTTTTGAAATTAGTGTCAAGAAAAAACAATTCTGGTATACGGAGACTTGTCCGCCTTGCTGTGCACGCCTTTGACTGTGGGTGGAATTCAGATCTACTGATTTAACCTACGAAAATATTCAAGTATACATACCAAACAAACAAAAAAGATGCCCAGTTCAAGCATCTCTTAAAATACAATAAAAACAGAATTTTTTTATGGCATCAAATTTTTGAAAATACTTCTTAGTTTATCACCCACTTTTGAACCAATGTTGACCGATGTTCTATGTGTTCTGACACTTTGTAATAAGTTACTCCCCCACTTTACCATTCCAATAGCTGAAGCAAAAGAAATATCATTTACTTTGTTGCTAATACTATCTAATCCCAAAGGATAACCAAGCTGAGCTGGTAAAGATAAAACTTCTTTGGCAATATCTATAATACCTTCAATTTTTGCACCCCCACCAATAAATATAGCCCCAGCAGGAAGCATCCCACTTCTTTCAATACTTGCCAATTCGTCATCGACTTTTTCAAGTATCTCACCAACACGAGCTTCTATAATTTGATTGATGTAATATCTAGTTACAACATCTGTTTTTTCAGCGCCAAAATCTTTTAGATCAATAGTTTCTTTTTTGTTTACTCCTTTGCTGACACATTGGCCATATTCTACTTTTACTCTTTCAGCAATATCAATTGAAGTTTTCAATCCCAAAGCCAAATCATTGGTAATATGTGCAGACCCAATTGGTATTACAGCACTATGCAAAACATCACCATCTTCATAAACAACAATACTAGTAGTAGGACCACCAATATTTATTACTACACAACCAAGTTCTTTTTGACGACTACTAGTAACCACTTCTCCAGCAGCCAAGATAGACAAAACAAAATCATCAACATCAATACCTGCTCTATAGACTACTTTGGTTAAATTTTTTATATGTGAACTAACACTGTGTATAATTTTGGTATCCACTTCTAGTCTAATACCTGTCATTCCTACTGGATCTTTGATTCCAGTCTGACCATCTACCGCAAAACTACGTGGTAAAACATGCAAAATATCATAATTTAATGGAGTGGCTACAGCTTTGGCAGCATCGACTGCTCTTTCTATATCATCTTCTGAAATTTCTCCATCAGTACGAGAAATAGCTATGACACCTTTGCTTTCTTGAGCAATAATCTGTGTACCAGAAACACCCACCCAAACATGTTCTACAGGCAAACCAACAATCTTTTCTACTTGTTCCAAAGCATTGGAAACAGAAGAAACAGTATCTTCAATACTGACGATTTGTCCTTTTTGGACACCTTCAGAAGGCACTTCTACTGTGGCAATAATTTGCAAAGTAGAATTTTCTGAATCTCTCATGTTTGAGAATTGTCCCACTGCGACACGGACACTATTAGATCCTATATCTAAACCTGTAATAATATCTGTCATTTGTTTGTGTTTGGCCATAATAATATTTGCAATATGAGCTATTATAACATTATTTGGATATTAACTCAAATAAATAAGGATAAAAAATCATAGACCCAATAACCAAGGCACCCAGTGAAGCCAAAAAAACTACACCAGCCATAATATCTTTCAATAATTTGACTTGTGAATCTAGCCTAGGTTTCAGTAAATCCAAAAATCTTTCAATAATAGTATTGAACATTTCCAAAGTTAAAATAAAAGTTATCAACAGTAAAACAATAATTTTTTCAGAATTTCTAAGTTTCAAAAAAAACATTGCTAAAATTACTATTACAGCAACAGCCACCTCAAGTCGAAAATTCTGTTCACGTTTGAAAGTATAAACCAAACCTTTCATAGCATAAATAAAACTCTTTTTTAATTTTAAAATTCTTATCATAACATTTTTTTAACAAATTTTTCTTGTAAACCAAACATTTTATTAGCATCAATCTCTTGCATATGATCAAAACCCAAAACATGCAACACACCATGAATCAACATTCTAATCATTTCTTCACGTGCAGAAATATTATTTTCCTTAGATTGTCTAATTATTTGTGGTAAACAAATAAAAATATCACCAAAATCTTTTTCTTCTGTACCTAACACAGGTTCACCTTCTTCCAAAGCAAAAGATATTACATCAGTTACTCTATCTTTACTACGATATTTTTTGTTTAAGTCTCTTATTTTTTTGTCACCAACTATATGTACACTAATATCACCATCTTTATTATTTTTTTTCAAAACAAAAAAAATAATATTTTTTATTTCTAATTCACTCAACAATTCATTCTTGACAGTTTTGAAAACAGTACAATTCATAATCTAATTGTTACCACCAGTAGAACTCGTGGATATATTTGTACTACTAGCACTTTCAGTACTTGGATAAACAATCTGATCAGGTAAAATAGCGCTTGTATTTGACATTCTAAAACTTTGATACATCATCTGCATAACATGTCTATATCTTATAGGTCCCCTATCTTTGGTATGATAGATAATTGTATAGATAAAATTTGTATCTTCAAAATAAGCCACAAGATTGTCTTTTCTAATCATTGCGTCTACATCAAAACGATTTTTGAAACTAATCAAGTCTGAATAACTTTGACCTTCAGCATAACGACTAAACCAATTTACAAAAGTTTGTCCAGATTCTTTTTGGAAAACTCTAACTTCTATATAATCTCCATTGCTTGCACTAAACAAGACTTGTGTTTCTTGTGTATCAACAGAACCTTTTTGCCAAGCAGTCGGATAATAAATACGATAACTAGAATAAAGGTTTTTGTATTCTAAAACCAAACCAGAATCTATTATTTTTACAGGAGCTAATCCTTTTGGATTGTACAAATTATAAACTTCTTGTCCATCATAATATCTATCATCATCAGTATCCCAACGACCACTATCAGTGTTAAAAATTTCTTCTTCAATATCTGTCAAACTATCAGCATCAATATCTGCAGTATCCAAAGTCAAAATTGGAGGAAAATCTAAAAATACATTTTGCAATGATGGTGTACTAGTTGGCAATTCAATAGTACTTGTAGTCTCTTCTACAACTGTAGTAACAATTGTCTCTGGTGTAGTTGTTGTATTATTATTTTCTATTATAACAATTGGAGATGATTTGGTATTTTGAGGAATTGGCACTATATTTGATTTGTTAAAATCATTTATATAATACCAAGAAATCAACCCAGCAGCCAAGACAAAACCTATAGAGCCAAAAATCCAAACCTTTCTATTACTATGTTTTTGTTTTGGAGTAGTAGGTTTTGATATTTTTTGTTTTTTATTATTTATTTCTCCACCATCAGTCTTTGAAGAATTTTCTTCTATGTGTGGATGATAGACAAATGGATCTTGCCCACCATAAAAAACGTCTGGTATTACAGTGCTTTGCAAATCTGAATACTCATCTTTTTTTGATTTGCCTTTGTCTTTCTTACTACCAAACATATTTTTTTAATAAAAATTGACTAAAATTATTGTACTAATGCTGTAGAGGAAGTAACTGAAATACTATTTTCTGGTACTGGTGTTTCAAACAATTTTCCTGGTCCAGTTGGACTATAACCATTTTTTATTTCCTCGCCGTCTTTGAAACCATCATTATCTGTGTCTACATCCAAAGGATCTGTTTTCCAGATAATCACTTCATCTCCATCACTAAGTCCATCACTGTCTGTGTCCCAATTTAGTGGATCAGTACCAATACTACTCTCACGTATATCATCCAAACCATCAGCATCTGTATCCAATGGCTCACCAACTATTATTTGTTTATTGAGATCAGTAGTTGTTGCATTATTTTCTTGTGTATTATCAACAACTGGTAGAGTAATAGGATTATTTTCTACAGAAGGTGTTGTGGTATTTTCTTGAATACTTGGTGAAATAAATACATTATTATTTGTACTATCTTTTATAAAAGAAAAATAAATCCAAGCACTACCAGATCCCAAAATAACAAGTACTGCCAAAACAATAATCCAAACAATAACTTTCTTATTACCAACAGGTTCACTTAACTGAGAAACACTTTTACTTCGACTTTCATTTGATGGTACGCCTGGTGGTGGCAAAACTGTATTATAATTAGAAGTATTATTATTTACCGGAGCTTTATTATTTGCAGAAAAATAATTTGTAGGTTGTACAGTTGATGGAGGCCTACTGTATGAATTATCTACATTACTTTCATTATCAAACATATCATCTACTTTTGGTTTCAATACTCCGACACCCAAAGCAGAATTCACAGGTCTTTCTGAAGGAAGTGGTTGGATTAGATTCATCGCAAAATCATTGTTATCAACAATAGGTTCCAAAGATTTTACTGGAGCAATTGGATTGGATGGAGACACATCATCATTACTTATACTAGAAAAAATATCTTCAGGTTCAGTTATAGGTAGATTGGATGGTACTTGATTTGAATTGTTGGGAATATTGTCATCAAACATAATAAAAAATTATAAATAAATATTTGTTTTACTTTTTCAAAGGATCGTAACCACTCAAAATTTCCACACCATCTCGAAAACCATCACCATCTGTGTCAGGATTCATAGGATCTGTATGATACTTTTCAATTTCCAATTTGTCAGAGATATCATCAAAATCAGAATCTGATTCAAACTTGTTTGTACCAAGTTTATCTTCTTCGTCATCAGTCAGACCATCACCATCTTTGTCTGTCTTGTGCCATTCTGGTTCTATGGCTGGTTCTGTTGGTAATGTAATAAATTCAATTTGTTCTTCACTACTCGTAACATTATTATTTTGGTCTACGTTTATAATATTTTCATTTTTTTTGTTTAATTTGTATCTATTATAAAAGAAAACAGCAGAAAATACAATCACCCCTGTGATAAAAATAATTAAAATAATGTAAATAATTTTTTTATTCATAATTTTTTTATTGATAATATTGACATTTGGTTGTATTTGGCATACCAGCTCTCACACCACAGGTGCCAGTAACTATTGAACCATCATAGGTAATAGTAGCAAAAGGATTGCTTTCCATATATTGTAAATAATCAATAGGTCTTGCAGGAATAGTATTTGAATCAACAGGCAAAACCACAATATTACTACTATCTATATGAATATTGAAAACATGCCAATAATTGGCTGAGCCACTTTCTGATGGTTTAGCATTACTTAATTTGAAAACAAAGTCAGGTTTGTAAATAGAAAATACAGGCACTTGGTTATTATGATAATGATAGACTTCCACCCAAACATCATTACTATCTTTCAAGAAATCCATTTGTCCACTTGGTGAACTAACATAAAAACCTAGAGTACTACTAGTAAAATTAGTGGAATTGGTAGAATTGAAAGTAATTGCTTGGGTACCAGAATAATCTGTATTTATAAGAGGATGAAAGGAAGCTCTCAATAAATTGTCTCTGTACGCAAAACCATTAAAAGCAACATTAGGATAAACATATTCATCCATAACTGAAGAATTTTTTGTTGTATCATGAGTACCACCAAAACTATTTACCCCTCCATCACCCATATAATTCCAAAAACCATTGACACTTTGAATATCACTATATCTAAAACTCGTTGAAACCACACTATCAACAGAATCAGAATAAAAATTTCCCATAAAATTTATATTACTATTCTTTTTTGATCTGATAACCACACGTATATACCCAGGTGGTACAGCTGGTGACATAATAACTTCATTTGTTACTACACCAACTTCGTTGTTCACTGGATAATCAAAGAGACTACCTAGTCCAGCATCCACCTTTTGGTCTACATCTCCAGGGGTAGTAAGCGTAGAACTAACAAAAAAAGTATTAAAAAATAATTTGTAAGTACATTGACTATTAGTTTCAAGTCCTAAAATAGAAGTAGAAGAAACAACATAATTACCATCTGTAATTAAAGGATTTTGCAAAGAAGAACCTAATAGAGTATATGATACTTGAGTATTATTTTGGAAATACTCCCCTGAATAATTCACTTTTCTCCAAGTATCAAAAAAATAATTACCAAAAGCAGCGGTTGCCATAGAAGTAAAAGAACCATCTTTCATTCCTTTGTACAAAGTTACATGAGGCTGATCTGTATATTTAGCATTACCACCAGTTACCATTGGATTGATAATTCCAAGCTTAGGTAAAGGAAGATTTGTACCAAGTCCACAAGATACACAATTGTTTTGTAACAATTGACAATTGTTTGTACACTGATAACTACCTTTTTGTTCTGGTTCACAAGTTACATTACCAACATCTTGTTCTCTATATGTAGTAACAGTAGTTTGGACACCATTAGTTAATTTATAATCACAAGCTTCCAACCAATTATTATTTATGTCTTTATCAACAACACCATTTCCACAACGTTGTGGTGCTTCGATTGTTTCGATAGCACAACTAGTATTACAATAAGTACAAGAATTACCATAAGTAGGATTACATTTTATACCATTTTTTTCAGCACCCAAATCACATTGTTCAAGCCAATTTTCACTATCTTGTTTTACACTATCTTTGTTTTTATCATCAAAAAGATTGACAAGACCATCACCACAATAAGGTGCAGTTGTTTCTGTTTGACAATTACTTGAACAACCATCCCCATTTATAACATTTTGATCATCACATTGTTCACCACTTTCCACTAAATTATTACCACAAATAGAACCGACATCTGAAGCTGGTAATGTACAATCATTTTTACAAGCATCATTATCTATCAGATTAGCATCATCACACTGTTCATAAGTCCATTGAGTAATACCATCTCCACAATAACCACCCGGAGCATTACAAGAAAATGAACAACTATTTACTTTTTGAAAATCATAGGTTGGATCATTTACAGAAAGACAAGGACGATTGTCAGCACCTGTATAGGTTAAACCAGAACATTCTGAACCATTATTCCCAACCAAACACCTAGGAGAACTACCTCTATCAACCTTACAATAAAATACAAGTTCTTTAGTAATTTCACAATAACTAGGAAGTTGTTTTACACAATCATTATTAACACTACATGACAAAGTTTTGTCACCTGAACAAAAACCATTTTGATAATTTGCTTGATTTTTGTCACAATATTCATTTGTATCTTGATTACCATCACCACAATAAGCACCACTACCAAGACAATCCGCATTACAATAACCATAACGACCATTGAAACTACCATCATCACAAGTTTCACTAACCTGTTTTATACCATCACCACAACTACCAACTATTGGAGTACAAGAATTAGCTATATCCCAAGTACAACTAATAGGATTACATGTCCCTGTAGCCCTTTCACCAGCATCACAAGAAAGACCACTTCTATCATAAGTAAAAAACTTAGTACTATTTGGTGGTTCACACTCTTCACCAGAAGATGGACTTATCACTCCATCACCACACGAACTAGAACCTGAAGCATTACTAAGAATAGTATCTGGTGTACAATATCTACCAAAAATTATTTTATTTTTATTTTTGTTTATATATCTATTTACAAAACTAGCATCATGATCACTGAGTAAATATTCAAAAGGAGCATAAATATTGTAACTTTGTGTGGAGCTAACAAACTTATACTCATACACTTCTGCAAACTGAGGACAAGCATAAGTGGAGCTCACAGCATTCCAACAAGTGAGAGGATCGTGATCTGTACAACCAGCCCACAAATTCACAGGATCTACAGCCACAGTACCAGCGTAGCTATTTAAAAGTCCCCAAGAATTTTGCCATTTGGAATTGGTATATCCAGGTATAAAAGATCCACTCTTTAAACCACCTACAAACTCAGGTTTACCAAAATATGAAGTAAAATAATTATCAAGATTATATTGTGTAACACGCAAACTATTTAGACGACTCAAATCTCTATAAAATTTTGTTTTTTCATTTGAACAATATCCAGATGTACCTACCAAAGGTAATCCACTATTATCACGACAATCAAAATCATTGTTACAATTTTGATCAGAAATATCATGATTAACATTGGAACGAATTATGATAGGATCAGTATAATTACTAGAAAGACACTTATTATGTTCTGTCATGCCTGTATTGAATTGCAAATTGTTGATAATTTGCCCAAATACTTTGGTAGTATCTTGAGAAGCGTTTTCATTTGAACTAAACAATATTATATAATTATAAATCACACCAGTAGTATCATCTAAACTTCTATCAACGTCAAAGACACTAACGTAATAGTTTGTACCATCAGTCAAAGCATTGTAACCAGCTACACTAGCAGGTTTCATACTACCCAAATTCTTGAACTTGCCTATATACCAATCTTCAAGACTGCGAGGAGTACCATCATCATTTGGGACATTTTCGAAAACTTGTACACCGATAGCATCTTCAGTACTTGAAGAGAATAAGAAATAACTTCGCAAAGCAAGATCGCCAATACCATATTCATCAGAATTATTTGACAAAATTACATTATCAAACAAAGGTAAGTCATCAATTTTTGTCAAAGGATTATTGTTGTCAGCGCAATAAAGGAAAGAAAAATTGAATTTGGTATCTGCAAAGCCCATACCAAAAGAAGCACCATGATCCACATTGCCAGACACATTGGTAGTTGTTGCTGGCCAAGGATTGCTACAAAATAGAGCTTGTAATTTGAAAAGTTTTGAAAAACCTTGTCCTTGTTGTGAATTTTCAGTATCTATATCTGCAGTAACTTCTACATGAGCCAAAGCATCTACACTACCCTCAACACCTTTTGGAGTAATATTGATAGTACTGGAATTAGTATTTGGAATATTGAAAATATCATTTTGAGCTGGTTGCCAAGAATATGACCAATCATAAACATTTGGTATTGGAGATATCAATTGACCACCACTGTTACTAACAATTTTTATACTAAAATCTTTGACAATATTTTTTGAACTAAACAAATAGCTCTCAGGAGTTACTGTAATCTCTCCTATTTTACACACTTCACTACCTGTCTTGAATAACCAAGAGTCATCATTTTCGTAAAAGCTAGATGTAGTAGATTTTGAATAATGATTTCTAATACTTACACCGTTTATATCTTTTATACCTTTTGTACCACCTTTCATAAGTACGAGTACATAAACATTTGGATCTAACAAATCAGGAAGTGAAAATGATGCTGTAGTATTAGTGATTTTGCCCTGATTGTCATAAACATAGTTTATAATTGGTTGAAGAGTTTTGTTTGTAGCGCACCAAACAATATTTCTACCAGATAAACTATTGTTTGGTTCTGGATTGGCAGCAAATACTCTACCGGCAAACAAATCTGCAAAAAAAGATTTGACATGTGACCAAATATTTTGCCAAAATCCAACAGGACTTGATTCAGTATTTATAGACAAATATTTATTTATTTCGTCTGTCACAGTAGTCTGTCCATGATCTTCACATTTATAACCTGACTGTTCATAACCTTCAATTATTGAAACATTATCTGTAAAAGACAATTTGTCCATTTGAGTAGCAAAACCTACTTCCAAATAAGTATTGCGACAAACAGCATCAGCATTGACAGCTGGATATTGTTCAGACCTGGTAGATCTTAGGTAACAACAAGAGTTACTAGATACACCCAATGAATTAGTTGCATTATTCGGACAATTGTTGTAGGAAGAATCTTTTATTTCTGAGTATTCTGTATAACCACACATCAGATTGTACTCACCTTCACCTTGTACACTATTGGCAGATATTGGAGTAACAGCATTATTTTTATAATAATTAACAGGTTTAGCAAATATTTTTGTAGTAAGTTTTTCTACAATTTCCATTGTTTCACCTGATTTTGGAGGAGGATTACCCTGTGAAGTCACCATTTGAACTGGACTACCACCAAGAGGATTTGATCCTATTGCTACAGACATTTCACAACTTGACTGACTGCTAGAATATTCACCTACACCAGTAACACCATCACCACAAATAGATGGACTACTATACAAAAGAGATGAACCTGCCAAAGTACAATCATCATTACAACCTTCTGTACCCTTATTACATTGTTTTAAATTTAAACTAGGATCACAAACATTTTGTAACAAACAACTACTACTACAAGTATTGACTGTAGCACCAGATAAACCAACTTCGCATTCTTCACCAGATTCTATAACATTATTACCACAAACACTAACAGCATTTTGACATATTTCTCTAACAGAGTCTTTGTCCAAAATTCCATCACACCACTCTTGTGATAATTTGGTACCAATATTTAGACAAAAATTGGAACAACCATTTCCTCCATCACAAGCTTCACCTGGAGTAACATCACCACTACCACAAATTGGTTTGGCAAGATCCCCTGTTTGTTCTGAATTTGATCCTGTCCATAGACAAATACTAGAACAATATTTACTATAATCTACAACAACACCATTTATAGTTTTTTTCAAATTAGGATCATTTGGATCACATTGTTCACCATCTTGAGGGCTAACAAAACCATCACCACATTCACGATTATTTTGCAAAACATTGTTTGAATAAACAATACTACTTGTAGCATGCTTATTTCCAGGGCGTAAACAATCATAAGTACAACTCACACCAGCTTGTTCACCAGAAATATTTATATCACAATCTTCACCCAAATCAGGCATACCACCATTTCCACAAAGTGCATAAGAAGAAGGTGCTGTAATACTTCTAGCTATATCACTACCAGCTGGTATGCAACTCTGAGTACAAAAATTATTTGATTTACCTGAAATACTGAAGTGAGTTACATTAGCAATATTAGCATCTTGTACTGACCAATCCCAACCATAATCCCAAGAGTTTAGAGCTTGACCATTTGGATTACAGCTATCTATAGCACTTCTAGCCAATACTTTGTATGGAGTTTTTTGTCCCACATAATAAGCAAAAAATGGATCCGGTACGACATCAGCATTAGCAACCAAACAAGGTTCGTCTGATGCTTTTGTTTTGAACTTCCATTGAGTTACTGAAACTGGTTTACCTTGTGTTATTTGTGAAGCGTTGGACAATCCACCTATAGCATAGATAGAATTGTTTGGTATTTCTACCAAATACCAAGTACTAGTAGCTAGATTATTTTGGCTATAAATTCTAAAAGTCTGTTCATCACTAAGAATAGAAACATCAAATGATACATCTTCTACAAATGTTGGCAGACACTTCTCATTACTACATCTATACAAATGAATTTGTCCATCACCATCGCTATAGTAAGTACTAGTCACCATGATCTGATTGAATTGTGCTCCAATTTCAGCATTGACACAAGCTTCAGTACAAGATGGCCATTTGTTTATTACTGCTGGATTTTCTAAGTCTATTTTTATAGTACTAGTAGCTGTGATTTGTTGATAGTTTGAATCTATATTGGTTAATTCTAATTTATTTATTCTACCTGACAAAAGATTGAAATTATTTATTTCACTATTTCCAAAATTTCCCAAAAATAATCTTCCATCACTTTTGATTTGAGCAGAACTAGATTGAGTAGCTTTAACAACACCATTAATTTTTAATTTTACTTGTGAATCAACCCTAGATATTTCAATATTGAAATTTGTTTGAGAAATTGGAACAGCAACACCAAAATTTATATCATCACCATAATGAAATTCTAAAATCCTCAATCTACCTAGAAATTGTGTTACAATTTCAGAAAAATTCAAAAAATATTCATTTTCTTTTTTTAGAACATATCTGCGTCTTTCATATACTAATAACGATTCGTCTGTTGGTGAATAGTCACTTAAACTCAAATCATCTAGAGAAACTTCAGTATACAATTTGAAATCACCAAATAAAGAATATTTATTAGTAGGATCATCCTTACTTAAGCTTTCTGAAGAAGAAGTTATCTGATAATTTGGGTTAACACCAAATTCACTCAACAAATCATAAGTCGTGGAAACTACTTTGCCATTTAAATTTAATAACTTCGCAAAAATATCACTTCCTGCAGGATTGTTTTGCCAAGCTGTAGCTACACCACGAGAATTCAAATCTTGATATTTAGGATTTGAATTTTTCTTAGCAGTAGCAGTAAGTGTATTAGTATGTTGTACAGGTCCCCATTGCCAATCTTCTTTATCCACATTCATGGCAATACATTGTTGATTGGAAATACCGTACACATCGAAATATTGAGGATGTATATTTTGATTTTCTGTAAGAATACGTGACAAATCAGTAGTAAGTGGCCAACTAATATCTTGTACAATACCTAAAATAATTGTAGTAGCACTTGGTGGATTGATTCCAGCATCTACCAACTTACAAAGATCATTAGCATTGCCAGTCTTGAAAGAAAAACAATAAGCATAACTATTACTACCTATTGTACAAGTTTTTGTTGCTGTCAATTTTTCAATTTTGTAATCTTGTAAACCTAAAACATTTTTTCTAGATTCTAAATTTCCAGACAAAGCAACTTTGTACCAAGTATTAGGCTGTAAATTACCAGAAGTATTATTTGGCTTAAAAACCAAAGTATCATTACCACTTATACTTATACCAAAATTACTTGTAACATCACCAGTACAATCAGTAGAAGATGCACCTGTACCACAAGTAAAAACATGAATATTATTTTTATAATTATAACTAGTATCTTCAGTAGGATTGATAGGTAAACTAAATGTAGCTTGAATTTGAGCATTCACACAAGCTATTTTTCCAGTGTCTCTAGCATCCCATGGTGTTGGCGAAGGAACTACACTTACATCAAAAGGTTTGCACTGTTCCAAAACTTCAAATGTTTCTGGAATCCGACCAGTTGTAAATCTCCAAGCATAACCTGCATCACGAGGAACTCCTTCACAAGCCATAGAACTTCTTTTCAACACACCAGCTTCTGGACCAATCTGACAACATTGAAAACCATCAGGTTTTGTCTGTCCAGCCAGACGACAATCCTCTACTTCATAATTAATACCATTACTATATTGGTTATTTGCTTTGATTACTATAGGACCAGAAAACATAGACAAACCAGTCAAATTATCTACAGGAATAGTTACTTTTGCTTCTTCACCACTCGGTATTTGTACATTATCAAAATTATTAGTTGTCAGCCAATTTGTATAATTATTTTCCAAAGAATCTTTAGTCCAAAAATAAAACTTAGGAGAAAAAGAAATAAAATTTTCACCTTTCAAAATCAAATAATCACTATCTATCAAAGGTGCTGGACCTATAGCTGGTTCTATTTTACAAATACTTGGCATTGGAGAACCAGAAACAATATTTATAAAATTATCAGCTGTACTAGATTTGTTGACATCAGTACGTCTGACTACTACTTGATTAGTAGCTATTGGTGTAGAGTTGGCGACTTTGACAATAATCTGAGTATCTTTCCAACCAGTACCACAAAAATCTGGTAAACTAGCTGTGACATGATTTCCAATAGTAACTTCTCCAGGTTCCCAACCGAAATTTTTTCCAGTAATTGTCACATAACTACCAATAGTGGTAGTCGCTGGACTGATACTAGTAATAATAGGCAAAACATTGGAATCATTTTTTAGAATAGTAAACCAAACAGGGTTACTTTGTTCATTATTGGATTCAATGTAAACAGAATTTTTTCCAAAATTAGCAAAAGGAACAGTAGAAGTAACAGCTGTATCAGACCAATTGCTATTACGTACACTAGCTTCTACTCGACCAAAAACAAATTTACTTTGGGCAGAAAAATTACCAAAAGCTTTACCTTTGGCAACCACAGATGTATCAGGAACAGCTGAAGTAGCTTTTGAGCTATCAGTAGTTTCTACCGAACAAAGACCTGGTCTCTTGATATCATTGTAAGTAAATCCTGCCAAAGTAGAACTATTAGTACCAAAGTCATCATTGGTAAAATCTACAAATTTTGTAGTGGAAGTAGGATTGGAACTTGCAGAAAGCAATTCTAAATTTCTGACTGAAATTACTGGATCATTATTAGCTAATATACCTACTGGTTTGGCTGGTACTTCTACAATTATCCAATTGTTATTCCAGACATTTGAACCACGACACTCTGCTAGACTTACAGTACTAGAAGAAATGAAAGTCCCGTCACCATTGAAATAATTGAATGCAACTTTACCAGGAGTATTACCAAAATTCCTACCAGAAATTGTAATCCAGTTGCCAGGAGCGCCATTATTTTTTTCTACACTTTCTATATATGGCCATTTTTTACAAATACAATCATTAGTACTAGCGCACAAATTATCTTTGGTATCAAGACATTTGTAAGATGTAGAACAATCACTTTGTTGAGTACAAGGATCTCCCAATCCCCCTCCACAAACTCCACCAGTATCAACACCTGTTTCATTGTCATCTTGAATCTCATTACTACAACTAGCCGGCACTACACTAAATTTGATTATATTACGAGTAACATTACTATCAATATCATGTCCTACGACTTCCAACACATATGTAGTATTTGGTTCCAAATTTGTTGGTACTCGATAACTATAATTGAAACTAAAAGATGCACTAGAGCCAAGAGAAATTGGAGGTGCATTCACATAAGTTTTCAAAATATTTGAAATAGATCCTTCTTTATAAATATTTAAAACCACAAAAGAATTTCCACCAAAAACAATCGGACTTACACGATCATTTGTACTGACAGTAACAGGATATAAGTTACCAGCCACTAAATGGATATTACCATTTTCATCTTCATAAGTTTGATTGTTCAAAGTAAATCCAGACAAAGTTGGTGATTTTGTATCTATTACATTTTTTTCATCGCCAACAACAAAACTAGCATCTTTTGGATAAGTACCACAATCGGTAACAACTTCCAAGTCATTACCATTTTGGTCTTTCACTTCCAAAACACTTATTTTATAATTACCTTTTGACACACAATGTTCACCCATTACCTCATCACAACCACTATGACTCTTTGGCATAGCTTCTATCACATAATTATTTTCTACAAAGCTCAAAGCAAAATCATTGGTAACATCTATATTGTCTTTTTCTATTTTTATAGCATCGGAAACATTACTACCTACTGGTTGACTAAATACTGCACGAACTATTACATTGTTCATACCCACAACATCATCACCTTTGGTATTTGGAGTAATACTTTGTACAAAAAAATGTTTTGCTTGACACACTTGAAATGGATTACAAAAACTAGCATTGGCTATAAAATAATCACTATTTGGATCACTACAATCACCATCCAAAGATGTGTCAACCTCAGAATACTTCAGACCCGTAGCCTCAGACAATTTGTTCAACACAAATTTGGTAATAGCAAAAGCTGATAAAATAATTGCCAAACCTATCACACCATTGATAATAATTTTTTTGGCAGTACTTATCTTATCATCCTCACCACCAGCCGTCATATAAACAAAACCACCATACAATACAATACCAACAGCAATAATACCTAATAATCCCAGAACTGTATTTATAATTTTAACAACAGTTACTCGCAAATCAGCACCACCCAAAGCAATATCTTTGCCAACAGTATTTACACCAAGAGTATCTGTGGTGTTTTGAGCCAAGGCTGGTACAGTTGCAATACCAACAAAAACTATAGCAAGTAATAAACCAGCTAAGAAAAATTTTGAATTTTTATTTTTGAAAAAATTCATAAACTAATTTGATTTATAAGTACTTCTACTATTTTTTTCCAAAATTATTTTACAATCATTTATAGTAGAGGTAACTGTCTGACCATTCCCATAAACACAAGCTGTATCTTGATCGCTTTCTGTATCAGTAACTGGAGCACAATTTGATTTACCAATAATATCTCCATCATTATTGTAATTAATAATACATTCAAGACCTTTTAAATTTGGTCCGTAACCAGGATAAAAACAATTTTGGTGAGAATCTTGCAAAGTATGAGGAATCATCGGGAAATAATACAAATCCAAACCATTTGGTCCAAATTGACGATGTTGTACTGAAATTTCAGTTTGATTATGAGTTGTTGAAGTAACAATTTTAGCAGAAATCCTATACCAAATATCATCCAAAGTACCAACTGTACAAGCTTTTGTACTAGTATTAAGAGCTACATCAGCACAAACATGTGCAGGATACTCAATCAAACTAATCTCGTTCATACTGTGATACAAAAGATCTTTACTAAAAGTTATACTCAAATCTTCACCACTAGCAACTTTTTCTGCATCTACATCTGGCAATATTTTAGTAATATAAGGTGCTTTTTTGTCCATTTTGTTTTGAATATTGAAATCCCAAAATTTATTGTCTGGAGTTTTTTCACCAGCATCAATAATCTTTGGATCTCCAATTTCAGATGGTCTGTGTAAAGAATAAAAACCAGTAACAGGATTGTCTGACAAATTGTCCAAACCATTGAAAGCCAAATCATAAACACCAGAAAAAGGTACAGCTTCAAAAGGAGCATCTGGATTACCAGTCGAAGTAGCTGTACGAATCAAAGCTGAAAAACCATTTGTACAATAAGTATCATTGACTGAACAAACTACAGGTAAACAATATTTTGTTTGACCACAACTATTTTGTCCACAAGCTTCACTAGGAATGAATTCCACAGTTTTGTAGCCATTACTAATTTTCCAAGTGCCAGTGACTACTGTAGTTGGAGTAGTTGAGACATTATTTACCAAAATATTTTTGAAGCTACCTGTACTATCCAAAATTCCTTGCACAGTAGTCGGATCTATTGCCTCATTAAAATTAATTTTTATTATAGTATCTTTGGTATCTGTCTGATTTTGGTCAGGAGAAATACTAGTCACAAAAGGAGGATTGAGATCAAGAGTAGTACCAGTTTGGAAATTCCATTTATAAAATTTTGAGCTTCTTCCAATAAAAATACTTTGAGTGCTATTTTCTTTTTTGACACCTTCCAAAAGATTAACTAAATAATCAACAGTCGTAGTAGAGCTACCCAAATAAACTGAAGGTCTCAAAACTATTGTATAGACACTGCCATTTTCATAACTAAAGAAAGCACTGGCTGATAGACCTGAATTGGTACTAGTGCTATTAGCAACAGTAGTAATTTTTATGGTAGAAGTATTCAAAGTATCGCAAAGCATTTTGTTATTACTATCAAAAATACAATCACCATAATATGGTTTATCACCTTTGGTAAAATCACAAGTAGTTGTCGGTGCTGTAGCATCTGCATTCCAACAAGAATTATTGGAATTGATGGCAATACTAGCCGGATCAATAGGAACAGCAAAAGTCACGACTATAGAAGTATTACGAGCTACGTCTTTTTGATCTCGAAGAGGATAATGATCTTTGATAAGAGTACCCAAAGAACCAGAGCCACTAAAAGTCTGTAATATTGGAGAATTTCCAGTATTTTCATCGCCTGTCTTGAAACCTGTAGCACCTAATAATTTGTTTGAAATAAATTTGACAATTACAAAGGCAGACAAAATAATAGCCAAACCAATCACAGCGTTGATCATTATTTTTTTGCCATTAGCCACTTTGGTTTCATCCCCACCAGAAGTCATGATAATAAATCCAGCATAAAGAATCAAACCTAAAACAATAATGCCTAGCAAACCTAAAATAGCATTGATGATTTTGACAGCTACCACTCTAATATCAGAACCTGACAAAGCAATATCTTTACCAACAGTACTCACTCCCAAAGTATCAGTCGTACTTTGTGCCAAAACACTATGCGGAGTAAAACCAAAAAATAAAAAAACCACCACAATAGAAAATACTATCAAGGTTATTTTTGAAAAATGAATTTTACGAGTCCAAGGTAGCATGGGAAATCCTTAGAAACGAAAATGAATAAACTATTAGTTACGACAAATAACTAATAGAGAATAATAATGTTTATAAAAAAATACAGAAACAATATTACTCACCTGCCCTAAAAAAGGACAGAAATAGATTTTGATGTTTATTTTTATTTTGTTAAATTTTTTTTGACAGATTCACTGACAACATTTCCATCAGCTTTGCCTTTTAGTTTGGACATTGCCAAACCCATCACTTTGCCAAAATCACTTGGACTAACTTCACCAAATTCAGCAATAATTTGTTGGACTTCTTTTTCTACGTCTTCTTGCGACATTTGAGCTGGTAAAAATTCAGAAATTACAGAAATTTCTTTGGTAGTTTGATCTACCAAATCCTGTCTTTTGCCAGCTACGAAATCTTTCATAGCATCATTCAATTGTTTGACTTGTTTTTGCAAAACTACTATTACTTCATCATCAGATAATTCTTTCTGCTTTGCTATGCTTTCGTTTTTTAAAGCAGAAAGAACCACCTGCATTACAGATAGTCTTTCTTTATTTTGATTCTTACGTGCTTCTAATTGATTTTGTTTAATTGTATCAATTAATGACATAGAGATATCTAATTTCTTTTTTTATTTTTGAAATCTTCCTCAGGAGGAAGTTTTCCTGCTTTACGCAATAGGTCAATCTTAGCAAATTTTTTGACCTTAGACACAGTAAGTTTGTGTTTTACATTCTTACTTTGTTTTGGTATAAAATATTGAATTTTACGAGCTTGCAAAATTGTACCAGAACGTTGCCATTGTTGTTTCACTCGACGAATGAAAGATTCAAAAGACTCGTTCTTTTTACGTTTTAGTTCTGACATATTTTTATTCACCTCCCAGTGAATTTAGTTAAATTAAACTTGTTTTTATAATACACTATTTTTTGGCTTTAGTCAAATAAATATAGCCTGTGGAAAAGTATTGAGCATTATCTAATTTTGTAACAACTTACGCACGAAATTAGCTATTTTCTTTTGATCCACGACTTCTTGAATACCAGAGTCCATATTACGTACCAAAATACTACCATCTTGTACTTCTTTTTGACCCAAAATCAAAGTATGTGTAGACCCAATTTTATCAGCAATTTCCATTTGAGCTTTTAGAGATAATTTGGAAAAATTGTGGTAAACAAATAGACCTTCGCGACGCAATAATTCTAAAACAAACAAAGCTTTTTTATTGGCCTGTTCACCAAGTTGAGCAAAAAATATTTTGTTTTTCTTATGAGTCTTAACTACTGGATTGAGCATTGCCTCTCTATAGGCTTTTTCTTGTCTTTGTTTTAGAATCATTACCATTCTGTCTAGACCAAGAGCAAAGCCAGCCGCTGGAGTTGGTTGACCACCTAGCTGTTCGACAAGACCATTATAACGTCCACCTCCACCAAGAGCAATATGAGCCATTTCTTCGTCATCACAAAAAAATTCAAAAACAGTATTACTATAATAATCCAAGCCACGAACTAGTGTCGGAGTAAGCACATAAGGAATTTCAGTTTCATCAAGATATTCCAAAACTGTAGTAAAGAATTTTTTAGACTCCACACTCAACCAATCAATAATTTGTGGTGCTTCTTCTATAACAGCTAGATCTTGTTCATCTTTGGAATCCAAAATACGTAAAGGATTTTTGTTGATACGTTTTTTTGATTCTTCACTCAAATAACTTCTTTTACTACGCAAATAACCAACTAATTCTACTATATAATTTTCTCTATCTTGCAAAGTACCGATACTATTGATATGAACAACAGTCTCAATACCTAAATCTTTTAGAGTATTATAAGCAACTGAAATCAACTCAGCATCTACTACTGGATTATTATCACCAATTATTTCACAACCAAATTGATAAAATTGACGAAAACGTCCAGACTGAGGTCTATCATGACGAAATACTTGACCGTGATACCACATTTTCACTGGCTGTGGCAAAGTATACATACCATTTTCAATATAAGAACGTACCAAAGATGCTGTCATTTCTGGACGTAAACAAACTCTAGTATTATCTTTATCTTCAAAAACATACATTTCTTTGTCTACAACATCAGTACCTTTTCCAATAGAACGAATAAACAAACTGGCCTGTTCCAAAATTGGTGTTTCTACATAAGAAAAACCATAACTAGTAGAAACATTTCTGGCGACTTCATATACTTTTTGCCAAGTATCACCATCTTTTGGCAAAATATCACGCATACCACGCAAAGTATTGTATGTAACTTTTTTTTCTTTTTTATTTTCAACAACAACTTTGGTAACAACTTTTTTTATAGGATCTATTTTTTTGGTAATTACTTTTTTTGGAGCGTTGACTATTTTCTTAGTAGCCTTTGGAATTATTTTTTTTGACATATTTTTTAGTTATAGATATTTTAGATGATGTAAATGTTATAAATGTTATAGATGTTGTATATGTTGTAATTGATATGAATCTTTATTAATGCAATAATTTATAAATAATCCAACTATAATAATTAATAAATATATTGTGGTAAATCAAAAGATGAAATTCTACTAACTGGCCAACTACGCAACCAAACTTTGCCAACTATAGAATCACGAGATATAGCACCAAAACTACGTGAATCAAAACTAGCATTTCTATTGTCCCCCAAAACAAAATATTTATCATCACCTAAAGTAAAGCTTACTGAACCAGCAGTACTAACCTCATTCAAATAAGTTTCATTCAATATCATACCTTTTGGATTGTCATCATTATAGACAACTACTTTGCCATTTTCTATTTTTACTCTTTCGCCTGGCAAACCAATAATCCTTTTCAAATAAAAATCTGTACTTATAGGAGAATGAAGTACTACCATCTCCCCTCTCTTAGGTTCATGAAATCTATAAGATATTTCATCGATTATCAGATAATCTTGTTCATAAAAAGTTGGCTCCATAGATTTGCCTTTGACATAAAAAGGCTTGAAAATAAAAGCACGAATAACAAAAATAGTTATACCAGCCAAAAAAGCTATTTTGATAAGCTCCAAAAAAAACAAAGCAAACTTGCCAAGAAAACCTTTTTCATAGACTTCATCATTGGTATTTTCATGATTTTGCTCTTCTAGATTATTATTTTTATTTGGTTTTTCTAGCATAAAAATTTTGATAAATAGTTAATTTCTTTTACAAAGATTATACACGAAAATTAGTGAAAATGCAAGTTTTGACTTGTACTTGCAAAAAATTGACTTTCCATCCAAAATATTATATAGTATTTCACATAAAATTTGCGACCCTATAGCTTTAGCCTCTGGCTGAGGTTAGAGCGCCACATTGATCCAGACTGATGTTGGAATAGAGATCAAAAATAAATGATGAGTCCGTAGCTCAGTTGGTTAGAGCGCCACATTGACATTGTGGAGGTCCCCAGTTCGAATCTGGGCGGATTCACAAAGTATACATACCTATAAAAATAGGCTCTGGATAAAATACTTGAAAAAAATAATAAAATCGTTTATAATAGCCAAGCCTTGAATAAGGGCGTGTAGCTCAGCTGGTTAGAGCGCAACACTGATAATGTTGAGGTCCTCGGTTCGATTCCAAGCACGCCCACAAATTTATAAAAAACAGCGATTGCAATATCGCTGTTTTTTATTAAATAATCAAATATTAAAATAAATAAATTAATTCTTCAAACAACGAACCAAAAGCCCATTTGTTTTAGGAACCCAAGCTGAGTATGTTCCTGTTTGACCTGCATTAATTTGTCGATCCCATGTATCAGTAGCACCTCCGGTATCAGCAAACCAAAGGTACGTATCTCCCCCATTAATCCAAGCAAAAGAAGAATACAATTTAGCACCAGTAAGAAGCGCATTAAATCCGCTTGATCCACCGGATTTGAGTTTTGTTCCCACACCCGGAGTAGTACCACGCCATTGATTTGCTGAATATACACAACCGGAGCCAGATCCTGCACACATACCAAGATATAATTCAAGTGTATAAAATTCACTGTTAGTCGGTATGTGCCAACCCGAAGGACAGATGCCTTGTTGATTTACCACGTTAACACATGCGCCGGTATTACTACTATTACAGCCTGTTGACATTTGATTTGCTTCTGCCCATGTATACAGACCACCGTAGCTGGTACAGAAGGCATCACTATTATCATAACACCATTTCTCAATAAGAGAGTTGTTGGAAGGCATTGTTGATACTGACGCAAGTTTGGTTCCAACATTAAGATTTTTTGCAAACCAACATTGTGTTCCGATGTTAACGAGTGGGTAGGTTATACCTGAATAATCAACAGTGGTTAAACTTCCACAGGGAGGTGTATAACATTGATTACTTCCATTACACCCTCCTCCACTACACTCCGAAGCTTGCGTACACGTAGCTCCATTGGGTTTGAGTAATACAATACGACCGGATGATCCGGTACTGCTGGTTACAAGAGAGGAATCTTTGGTCCAGGTGTTGAAGTCAGTGTCTGAAGTTTGTGTAGCCGTACCTTCGTTGAGTGTTAAACTTACTTGACCAGCTACGCTGGTATTTACCAGTGGAGTACTAGTAGAGTAGAAGTAATTCCAACTTGTTAGGTCAGTAGGATGAATAGCGGAGAGCGTCGTTGAAGCTCCCCACCCCCAGTTGGTTTGAGTGAGAAACATGGTAGCTGTTCTAGAAGGATTGGTGTAGTATTGATATACTAATATACCTAGTTGAGTTAGTATTAGTGTAAATACAAATTGGGAGAGTATTGCTATTCTTAGTGGTTTAAATTCTTTTTCTTTTATTATTGTCTTTATGTTCTTCCAGACATTGTTCTTTCCCTTCATAAATGAAGGGAGAAGGAATTTGAATAAGAAAAATGGGAATAAGAAGAAGTT
>Ga0172380_10000976_pt1 | contig 51246 bp, 46 predicted proteins | sample Leawe162metaG_FD_119747 | JGI IMG/M metagenome (GOLD analysis project Ga0172380, IMG submission 119747) | Leachate microbial communities from a municipal landfill in Southern Ontario, Canada - Leachate well 162 metaG | ecosystem: Engineered > Solid waste > Landfill > Unclassified | place... | reverse complement strand
TGGAGCGGCAAGAGCCGCGCACCAGTCTTGCTGACGTGAGGAAAGAACTTGGCTTGGCGCGTTGAATTTCTTGAGAGCGCCAAGCGGCAGCTGAAAAAGATCGACAGGGTTTGGCAAGAGAAGATATTGGATTACCTTGAGGACGAGATTGCCATATTGGACGATCCTCGTACGCGGGGGAAAGCCTTGGTTGGCGACAAGCGCGGCTTGTGGCGGTATCGAATAGGGAATTATCGGATAATCTGCGATATTCAAGATGGCAGTTTTGTAATTGCCGCAATTACAATCGGGCACCGGAAAGACATTTATAGCTGACCGCCCACCCACCTGGGCGGCTTTTCCTTTCCCTCCTCTCGCCTGCTCCCCTGCTTTTTCCTAGCGCATAACCCTTGAAAAATAGAACAAAAAAGCGCATTAAAACGTGCGGGACTTTCCTGGGACATATTTGGGACACTTGGTTGCCAAATATGAAGTTTTTTGCTCTGAAACGAAAAAATCCGACCAGCTATTAGCTTGTCGGATTGGTGTTGTTTTTGTGGTGCGCCCGAGAGGATTCGAACCTCTGACCTACGGCTTAGAAGGCCGGTGCTCTATCCGGCTGAGCTACGGGCGCCCATGTGGGACAGATATTAGAACGATCGGGCCAAGAAAGCAATACCGTTTTCGCCCGCGTATCCTTGGGCAAACCCTATTCCTGCTTCTCCACCTCTTTCCAGACCGGGCCTTTGGCGGTATCGACCACTTCGATGCCCTTCTTGGCCAGCTCCTGGCGCACCCCGTCCGCCTTTTGCCAATCCTTTTGCTTCCTCGCCTCTTCCCGGTCCCGGATCAGCCGGTCGATCTCCGGGGCAAGGGGGCATTCCTCAAGCCGCATGATCCGCAGCACGGAATTGATCCGGCGCAGGGCTTCCAGGATATAGTCCTTTTGCTCACGGTCCAGGAGACCCTGGCTGAGGATCGGATTGGTCTTTTTGACAAAATCGAACAGCGCGGCAAAGGCCTTGGAGACGTTGAGATCGTCGTCCAAGGCGGCGAAGAAGCGGTCCTCCATGTCGGAGAGATAGGCGGCGACCTCCGCGTGGGGCAGCCCCGGCGGCAGGCAGAGCAGCTTGCCGACAAAGCCGTCGAGCCGGCGGAGATCCTTGCGGGCCGCGTCCAGACTGCGGAAGGAGAAGTTGATCGGCTTGCGGTAATGGGTGCGGATCAGGAAATAGCGCATCTCCCTGCCGGTGTAGCCCTTGGCCAGAACATCCCGCAGGGTGATGAGGTTCTGGTTGTCCGCAGACATCTTCTTGCCGTCCACCAGCAGCAGTTCGCTGTGCAGCCAGAAGTTGGCCAGGGGTTTGCCGGTGAGCGCCTCGGCGATGGCATTTTCGTTTTCGTGGTGGGGGAACAGCAGGTCGCGGCCGCTGGTGTGGATATCCATGGTTTCCCCGAGCAGATTCAGGGTCATGGCCGCGCATTCGATATGCCAGCCGGGCCGCATGTTCCCCCACTCGGTCTGAAAGAAAATGCCGCTTTTCAGCTCGCTCAAGGTCGAACGCTTGAGCAGGGTGAAATCAACCGGATTTTCCTTTTCGTAATCGTCCAGATCAACGGTTTTCCCGACCTGAATCTTGCTCAGGTCCACGCCGGAAAGCTTGCCGTACTTGGCGAATTTCGAGATGTCAAAATAGATGGAGCCGTGTTTTTCGTAGGCGTAGCCCTTGTCCACCAGCTTTTTGGCCAGGGAGATCATCCCCTCCACATGCTCGGAGGCTCTGGGGTAGCCGGCGGCTTCCTCCATCTCGAGGGCGGCCATATCCTGTTTGAATTCCTCGATATACCGGCCGGTGAAATCGGCGAGGCTCTCTTTGTTTTTGCCTGCTCCCTGGATGGTATTGTCGTCCAGGTCGGTGAAGTTCATATGGAATTTGACTTGATATCCTTTCAGCACAAGCACCCGGTGCACGAGATCGGCAACCATGAAACGGCGGCAGTGGGCGAGATGGGCCAGCTCGTGGGCGGTTGGACCGCAGGCGTAAAAGGTGACGGCATCCGGGACGATGGGCCGGAATACCTCTTTCTTGCGGGAAAGGGTATTGAAAAAGCGCAGCTCCGCCTGTTGGGACTCCTCCGCTTCCTGTTTGCTGAAAAGCTCGGTGGACAGATACTTCTCGCCGCCATCGGGGAAGATGGCCACCAGCACGCCTTCCTTCAACTGGGCGGCGCGGGTCAGGGCCGCGGACATGGCGGCCCCGGAACTCATCCCGGCAAAGATCCCCTCTTTTCGGGCCAGGAGGCGAACCGTGGTAAAGGCCTCTTCATCCGGGATATTGATGATCTGGTATGGCAGTTTTTTGTCAAAGATCCCCGGGGTATAGGACTCCTTCATGTTCTTGAGCCCTTGCAGCTTGTGGCCGAGAAAAGGCTCCACCGCAGTGACGCGCACCTCGGGATGGTGCTCGGCAAAATATTTGCACAACCCCATGACCGTGCCGGAGGTGCCCAGGGTGGCGATGATGTCGGTGACCTTGCCCCCGGTCTGCTCCCAGATTTCCGGGCCGGTGGTCTTGTAATGGGTCAGCCAGTTTGCCGCATTGTTGAACTGGTCGGTGAGGAAATAGCGGTCCGGATACTGGCGGGCCAGGGCATAGGCCTGCTCGATGGCCCCATCGGTGCCGCGTTTGCCGGGGGTGAGCAGGATCTCGGCGCCAAAGGCCTGCATGATCTTGCGCCGTTCGATGGAGGCTGATTCCGGCATGATCAGCTGGCATTTATAGCCCTTGACCGCGCAGACCATGGCCAAGCCGATGCCGGTGTTGCCGCTGGTGGCCTCCAGCACGATCTTGTCCGGGGTCAGCTCGCCCTCGGCCTCGGCGGTTTCGATCATGTTCAGGGCAACGCGGTCCTTGACCGAACCGGCTGGATTGAAGGCCTCAAGCTTGGCGTAGATGGCCACCTTCTTCAGGGGATTCAACCGCTTGATCGGCACCAGCGGCGTGTTGCCGATCTTGTCGAGGATGGAGTGTATTGCCGGATTCTTGGGCGTGTGCGATGGCATATGGCGGACTCAGCTTTGGGTGTCTGCATCCCGGGAAACGGGAAAACAGCAGGATCAATTAGTAACGATATCGGCAGAATACAACAGAACCATCGGGCAAACCACCATATTATTGTCCTTGAATGGCCGGCGAGGCGGGCAGGCATAAAAAAAAAGGCAAGCTCCGAAAGGAGCTTGCCTTGAACCAACTACGCAAAACGGAAAAAAAAGCAGGATTTAGGCTTCCTTCTCAAGCTTGACGCTGATCGCCACCTTGTAGAGGATGGAGAGGATGAAGAAGCCGGTGGCCCAAATGGCTGCGGTGATGCCGAGCTCCTGGGCGCTGGGGTAATACTCGGTGACCTGATCCAGCATGTTCGGAACAAAGCCGCCGAGCACCAGGCCGAGGCCCTTGTCAATCCAGAAGGCGATGAAGATGAGGAGGCAGGAAACCACCAGCAAGCCGTCGGACTGCTTGGCCCGGGAGACGAAGATCAGGGCGATGCCCGCCAGACCCATGACAACCGAGGCGCGCATGAAGGGCACCAGGTTGTTGTATACCTCATCGCCGTGGCCAAGACCCCAGAAGAGATAATCGAGGGTGTGCATGTGGCCGGGGATCTGGCTGTAGTACGCGACAAAGAATTCACAGCCCAGGAAGAAGAAGTTCAGCATGGCCGCATAACCGATGATGGTCACCAGTTTGTCCTGCGCCTCGCGGCCCACGTCGAACTTGGTGGTCTTCTTGAGGATCATGGCGATGACCATCAGCAGGGACGGTCCCGCAGCAAAAGCCGAGGCCAGGAAGCGGGGGGCCAGGATGGCGGTGAGCCAGAAGTGCCGCCCCGGCAGACCGCAGTACAGGAAGGCGGTGACGGTGTGGATGCTGATCGCCCAGGGGATGGAGAGGTAGATGAAGGGCTTGATCCATTTGGGGTACTTGATCCCCTTGTACTCGGACTGCAACACCACCCAGCCACAGAGGACGTTGAGGACCAGATAACCGTTCAGCACGATCATATCCCAGAACAGCATGGAATGCGGAGTGGGATGGAGCAGCACGTTCATGGCCCGCATGGGCTGGCCCAGGTCGGCGATGATGAACATCAGGCACATGGCGATGGCCGCAATGGCCATGAACTCGCCCAGGATGACGATCCGGCCGAACGCCTTGTAGTTATGGATGTAATACGGCAGCACCAGCATCAAGCCGCCGGCTGCCACGCCCACCAGAAAGGTGAACTGGGAGATGTACACCCCCCAGGTCACATCCCGGCTCATGCCGGTGATGCCCAGACCGTAGTTAAACTGCTGTACGTAACAGAGGCCGCCTACACCCATTATGGAGAGCAGGAAGAGCATCCATACCCAGTACCCTGTGCTTCCTTTTAATGCTTTTTCAATCATGGTCTTTACCTCAAATAATATAGAAGAGGGATGGATGTGTCCCTGCAGAGGGTTTCCGCTGGATGGTGAAGGTTGTCTTCAGTACCTGGCTGATCTCGGAGTTGGGATCATTCAGGTCTCCAAAGACAAGGGCCTTGCTTTGGGCCGCCACTTCCACACAAGCCGGGATCTGGCCGATGGCCAACCGCTCGGTGCAGAAATTGCATTTTTCCACAACCCCGCGCATCCGGGTGGGGAATTTGGGGTTTTCCGCCTTGATAAACGGCTGGCCGCTCGCGTCCTTACCGCGCGGGTCGCGCCAGTTGAAGCTCCGTGCGCCGTACGGGCAGGCAGCCATGCAGAAGCGGCAGCCGATGCAGCGGTGGTAGTCCATGCCCACGATGCCGTCCTTGCTCTTGAAGGTCGCCTGGGTGGGGCAGGCGCGGACGCAGGGCGGGTTGTCGCAGTGGTTGCACAGGGTCAGGATGGGCAGGGAATCCAAGGCCTCAGGCTTCTTATACTGGCTGCTGTCATCCGGAAAAACATGCTTGAAGGAGTCCACCCAGATCCACTTGATCTCATCCTTCTTGTTGCCGAAATCCGGCACGTTGTGGACGGTGTGGCAGGTGGAGACGCATTTTTCCGCAAGCCCGGGATTTTCGGTGAACTTCTTGACGTCGATCACCATGCCCCAACGTTTGCCGGTGGGTGCCGCGGCGCCGTGGGCGCCGACCGCAGCCGCCTCGGAGGCAACAGCCTCGCCCTTGAGCAGGGAGTTAAAGGCCGATGGTGCGGCAATGCCGGCAATGGCGGTAAGCCCGGCAATTTTCAAAAAATCTCTTCTTTTGCTATCCATGTTACATCGCCTCCTTCGGCTGGAGATGACAATCCCAACAATACGGTTTCACGGAGGTATAGTTGTGGCAGGTGTCACAGAACTTTTTCTTGTCGCTGTGACATTTCATGCAGCCATTCTGCAGGCTCCGTACATATTCGGTGCCGTTGGGGGTTTTCCCGGTGCGGGCGCCGTCCTCGCGCAGGATGTCGTCGCGCCACTGGTTGAGCAGCACCATGTGCGAGGTACGCATGAACTCAGTCGGCGCAACACACTCCGTGTAGTCCTTTGGTTTTTCAGGTTTAGGCATTTTGCCGGCATCCCCGGATTTAAACCAGATCGGGGATGTCATGAGGCCCAAAAATATAATCAAAGCGGGTATGATTCTTCCTTTACCGTACATGGCTCTCACCCTTCCATTCCAGCAAGCGGTTCAAAACGCAGTCCCTGCTCGCGCTCTTTTTCTCCTTCCATGACCAGGGCGTTGCCAACCAGCTCGGACACGCCGCAGACCTCCACGTCGGGATTCCAGTAGTTCATCAGACTCGTCAAGGTGGCGCGGTCGATGGCGCATACGCAGGAGAGCATATTGACCTCATGCTTCTCGCGTACATATTTGACCGCGTTGGCCCTTGGCAACCCTGCCCGCATTCTCAGTTCCATGATCTCATCGGTGTTCAAACCGGTGCCGCTGCCGCAGCAGAAGGTCGATTCACGGATGGTGTTTTCCGGCATTTCGTGGAAATTATTGCAAACATTCTGCAAAACATACCTGGGCTCATCCAGCAAGCCCATGGCACGAGCCGGGTTGCAGGAGTCATGGTAGGTTGCAATCCGGTGGTCGTTGCGTTTCGGATCAAGTTTCAGCTTGCCGTGCTTGATCAGGTCGGCGGTGAACTCACTGATGTGGACCATCTTGGTGGAGGCCGCGTTGTCGAAACGGGTTCCGGTGATGGGCGAGGTGGGCACCTGCAGGAAGTCCGGGGCGCCGTTCATGGTGTCCATGTACTGATGGAGCACCCGCCACATGTGGCCGCATTCGCCGCCCAGGATCCACTTGACCCCCAACCGCTTGGCCTCGGCGTACATCTTGCCGTTGAGTTTCTTCATCAATTCGTTGCTGGTGAAGAGACCGAAGTTGCCGCCTTCCGAAGCATAGGTGGACCAGGTGTAATCCAGACCGATGTGCTCGAAAAGCAGCAGGTAGCCCATGGCCGTGTAGATGCCGGGCTCGGCGAAAACGTCGGCCGAGGGGGTGATGAACAGCACCTCGGCGCCCTTGCGGTTGAAAGTCGGGTTGCAACGGATGCCGGTGATCTCCTCGATGTCGTCGCAGAGATACTCGATGTTATCCTTGAAGGTGTGGGGCTGGAGACCCATGTGGTTGCCGGTGCGGTTGGAATTGGCGGCCGGCTCCAGGATCCAGTTGGTGTTGACCCCCACCAGATGGAGCAGCTCGCGGCCCATCATGGTGATCTCGGCGGTGTCGATGCCGTAGGGGCAGAACACCGAACAGCGGCGGCACTCGGTGCACTGGTAGTAGTACATGAACCACTCTTTTAGCACCCCGAAGGTCATCTCGCGACCGCCGGCCATCTTGCCGAGGATCTTGCCGCCCAGGGTGAAATCGTTCCGGTATACGGAGCGGAGGAGTTCGGCCCGGAGAACCGGCATGTTCTTCGGGTCGCCGGTGCCCAGGAAGAAGTGGCACTTGTCCGCGCAGGCGCCGCAACGCACGCAGCAGTCCATGAAGACCTTGAGGGAGCGGAACTTGTCCAGCCGTTCCTTGAGCCCCTGGAGGATGATCTCCTTCCAGTTCTCCGGCAGCTTCCAGTCATCGCTCTCGGGATCCCAGGTCCGGGGAGTCCCGCCGAAGACACCGGGCAGGTTTTTTTGATGGTATTCGTGGATTTCAGGCTTGGCGGGATAGCAATAGGTGCCGGGCTTGAAGACCGCCTCGACATCCCACCAGTCCTTTTTCGGAACAGCCCCGGTCATCATGGACGGAGCCTTCGCAACGCTTACACCGAGTTTATCTGCTTTCATTATCGCCATCGCTTTTATTCCTTATCAACTGGGATTCCGCCGTCCTTCATGAACTCCCTGAACTCGTCTTCATAGTGAGCATAGGAATGCGGCTTGATGTTGGGGTCGTTCCACGGATTGATGTGGTGCACCATACGGCTGTTGTTGATCATGTTCCGGGTGGGGCTCATGAAGACACCGGCCATGTGCATCAGTTTGCTGAAGGGGAAGTAGATCAGCAGGGCGCAGACCAGGAAGACATGGATGAAGAAAACCGGGCTGATCTGCCCGGCGGCAATGGCCGGAGCAAAGGTGGTCAGGCCGTGGGTGAGCTGCTTGATCGCCACCACATCGGCTCTAAAGACATAGCGCATCAGGATGCCGGTGAGACCGATGCCGAAGATCAGGAACAGCGGGAAATAGTCGGCGGGCAGCGAGATGTAGCGGATGTTGGAGAGCATCACCCTGCGCAGGAACAAAAAGGCGATGGCGCCGAGGAAGATGGCGTCGGTCTGGTAGAATACCGGGGCGCCGATCTGCAAAAAGCCGTCACCGAACTCAAGGGCGGCGACAAAGCCGGGAACCGGGTCCATGAACAGCCGCATATGCCGCAGAACGATGACCAGGAAGCAGTAGTGGAACAGCAGGGCGAACAGCCAGAGGAATTTGCTGGAGCCGTACACCAGCTTGGGCCCTTCGTGCATCTCCGCCTTGGTGTTGCGGAACAGGGAGCGGAACAGGAAGACCTCCAGGATCATCCTGGCGATGACCCCGAGTTTGGTGGAGGGGCAATCGATCTTGTTCTGCTTGATCCAGGGCAGGGAGTTGGCCTGACCACAGGTGGTCGGAATCCGGAAGGGAACGGGAGATTTCGCCCATTGCAGCACGCGATAGGCAAACCCTCCCAAGAAGAGGGCAAAGGCAAGATAGGGCAGGATGATCCCTATCAAGGCCTGCCCACCCGGCACCTGGGCGGCCACTAGGGCGACCGCGATAAGCGCCAACACTGCGATGAATGGATTCAGGATTCTCATGTACTGTTACCTCGCATCATGTTTAGGAGCCGTTACGGAATACCCCTTGCCGTTAAACTGCTGTTTTCGGGCTATTCCGTTACGGCTCTTTATGCCGGCCTTGCCGGGGAAACGGCAAAGCTGTTTTTATTGCAACGACTTACACTTCAATGGTCTTAAGCTCCGCCTTTGGGGCGGCATTTTCGTCCATCAGCTTCGAAGGGCACCCGGCGGCCGTCACGATGTGATTGCCGCTTTTGATCTCGGCGATCCGGGTTTGGTAGAGCCTTTCCCTGCTGGCGGCATACAGGTCGAACATGGTGTAGGCCAGGATGTCGGCTTTTTCTTCAAACGCCAGCCAGCCTTCAAGGTCGGCGACATTGTCCTTCCGGCAGAAATCCTTAACGACCCTCTTCAAGATGTATGCCATGGAGACCGCTTCGGACGGATTAAATGTCTGCACCGCCCGGATCCGGACCATCTGCTCGAGGGCATCCACGATCCCCTCCGGCTCGTTTTTCTCGAAGAGAAGGGCATACACCGTCCACAGGCTGCTCTTCACCGCATACCCCACCGGGTTGGCAAACTGGTCCTTCTCTTTTTTGAAGATCCGGGCGCCATCCTCCGGGTAGGTAGTCAGAACCTGATCGACCCAGCTATCCAGAATCTCGCCTTTTCGGTCAATAAGCAGCTCTGCAAGCAACATCCTTACCTCGTAACTTCCCTATTTATTTAGGGGGAAACACCTATATCCTGAATGACCATTCAGAATATGAAAGGCATTGGTAGCATGTTTCAACCTAGATTTCAACAAGAAAAATAAGCGGGGGAAAGGGCGAATCAGGAGATGGTGTCGAGGAGAATCCCAGCTTCCTGCTGGAGATTTTTGAGGAGAACCGGCAGATCGTTCAGGTCGATGACCACGTCGCCGATGATGGCGCATTGCTCGTTGCCGGTGCAGTCGTACACGTCGAGGGAATAGCCGTGTTCGTCCTTGATGAGGACAAGATGGATGAGGATCTTCTGGTGTTCCAGGCGGGTATTGACCTGTTCCACCAGCCGCCGCACCGAGCTTTCCTCGGATGCGGGAAGAGGGGTCTGCCCTTGTCGGCGACGTTCCTCCCGGTTGCGTTGCCATTCCCGGGTGAAGGCGCCGATGCGCGCTACCTGGGTGAGGCCGTCAATGCGGTCGACCTTTTTTTCCGAGCGAAACGGATCGATCCGTATCGGTCTTGGAAATTTGATTTCATCGGAAATAACCATTGCGTCTCCCTGGCTGTTTCCTGGTTGCGCGTTATTGCTTCTCCTTGATTTTCCGGCACTATACCCATCGACATTATTGCCGGAAAACTCAAATGGTTTAGCCTTGCGCCTTACACCTCCCTCTCCTCGCCTTCCCTGGCAAAGAAGATCTCCGTACCGCCCTGCCCTGCCCGGAGGCAATATTTTTCAGCGAGGATGTCGATCTGGTCATCGGTGCGCATGGGATCATGGTGGAACAGGGCCAGGGCCTTGACCCCGACCCGCTGGGCGGCCTCAACCGCATGCTCAAAAGGCGAATGGCCCCAGCCCAGGAACTTGGCCAGGTATTCCTCCTGGGTATACTGGGTGTCATGGACCAGAAGGTCCACCCCGGCAAAAAAGCGCTCCAAAACGCCGTTTTGTTCCTGGGCCACCATTTCGCCTTCGGTGGCCATGCCTTCGTCATAGGAAGGGTCTTCCGGGTCGGTGCAGAAAACATTGCGGAACGGCTCGGTGTCATAGGCCGTGCAGAACGTCTTCCCCCGGTAGGCAATGCGGTAGCCGAGGCAGAGGAGGGGGTGATTCAGGTATTTGGCGGTCACGGTGATGCCGTCGCCCAGATCGAGTTCCCCTTCCTTGAGATCATGGTATTCAATCTTGGCGGCGAGTTCCGCCTGGCGAACCGGGAAATACCGGTAGGTCAACTGGCCGCCCACGATCTTCTCCAGGGTGTCGCCTTCGAAGCTGACCGGGCCGTGGACCCTGATCGTGCTGCCCGGGACATAGATGGGGGTGAAGAAGGGAAACCCCATGATGTGATCCCAGTGGGTGTGGGTCAGAAAGATATCGGTGTTGATCGGGCCATTCTTGAAATCGTTGGCCATCATGAAATTGCCCAGCTCCCGGATGCCGGAGCCCGCGTCGATGATGATGAGGCGGTTGATTTCCGGGAAACGGAGCTCTATGCAGGCCGTGTTCCCGCCATACTTCATGGTTTTTGGCCCGGGACAGGGGATGGAGCCCCGGACCCCCCAGAATCTGACTTTCATGCTCATGATGTCTCCCTGGCGACCTGGAGAAAAACCTGGGCCTTTTCGATTTCCTGCTCAACAACCGTGTGCAGGCTTGAAAGATCATGCCATTTCAGGCCGACCTGGGTGAGAAGCTCGTCGACCCTGGACATGTCCGGGTAGCGGTCGCCGGCTGAACCGACGTCAAAGAGGTTGGCGTAGGTGTTCGCCAGGGCTACCACGGCGATCATTTGCTGGTTTTCCGGGGAGGCGTTTTCCGGGGCGTGGTGGAAGCGGAGCATTTCGGTGAGCCCCTGATTGAGCTGCCACTTGTCGGCGATCATCTTCCCTGCCCTGCTATGGTCGAAGCCCAGCAGCATCTCTTCGGCTCTCGGCAATGGTCCCTGTTCAATGGCCGACAAATCCAGGGCCTGCCGGTATTCTTCGGCGAAGCAGTTGTTCAGCGGAATCTTCCCCAGATCGTGCAATAGCCCGGCGACAAAGAATTCCTCCTGCAGCATGCCGGGAATGGCCTTGAGTTTCGCCAGGGCCTTGGCCATCACCCCCACGCACAGGGAGTGGGTCCAGAACGCATCCATGGACAGCGAGCGGAAGGAGTCTTCCCTGCCCATGCTGCCCAGGACCGCGGTGCTCAGGGCCAGGTTTTTCACGGTGTTGATCCCGAGCATGATGATCGCCCGGGTCAGGGAGCTGATCTGATTGGGCAGGGAGTAATAGGCCGAGTTGATGAGCTTGAGCACCTGGCCGGTCAGAACCGGGTCCAGGGCGATGACCCGGTTCAGGTCGTTGGCCGAGGTGTTGGGGCGATTGCAGATCTCCAGAACCTTGGTCACCGTGGTGGACAGGCTGGGCATCCGCTCGATATATTTCTGGATCAGTGCGAAGCGCTGTTCGTTGGTCAGGGGAGCCCCGGGCATCAGCAGACCTATTTTTATCGTTTAGGAGCCGTTATAAAATAACCATGGCCGCCGGCAGCAGTGTAGCGGTGCTGCTGCGTATTGGCCATCCAGCGAAGACATTGTTTCCGATAACGGCTTAGTCCACATAGTAGCTGAGGCTGAGCGCGCGGTCAAGGAAGGGTTGGTCAGCAACCGTGCTTTATCAGAAAATCGCGCACCATTTCATTCATGATCTCAATCCTGGACCTGCCGGTTTCATGGACAATGATCCAGACCCCCCGTTGAAAGGCGCGGAAAAGGTCGCGGTCGATCTGGAGGGTCAGTTGTTCGGTTTCTCCGGCAGGGTCGGTGGGCTGATGCGGGTCGAGGTTCTGATCCACGCTCAGCATCCTTCCTGTCTGTTAAAGGCCACCGCCTCGGCATAGGTGATGCCGGTGCCGCCAAAGATATCCAGGGCGCTGCCGATGGTGGCGTCCAGGCGGTTCAGTCCCAATTCCTTGACCCGGTAAAGATCGGCAAGATTCTTGACCCCGCCCGCATAGGTGGTGGGGATGGGGCTGAACCGGCCGAGCAGGGAGGTGAGCTCTTCCTCGATGCCTCCGCATTTGCCCTCCACGTCAACGGCGTGGATGAGAAACTCGCGGCAGTGGCCGGCGAAATACTCCAGCGACTGCGCGGAAACCGTCACCTGGGTGAATTTTTGCCACCGGTCGGTAACGATATAATAGGCATCCCCCTTTTTCCGGCAGCTCAGGTCAAGGACCAGCCGCTCCTTGCCCACCCGCCGGACCAACTCGGCAAGGCGGTCTTCATGCACCACCCCGTCCTTGAACACCGCCGAGGTGACGATCACCTCGCTGGCTCCCAGGTCCAGCCAATGCGCGGCATTGTCCGCCGTAATCCCCCCGCCTACCTGCAATCCTTGGGGGAAGGCCTGCAAGGCCTCCGTGGCCGCGGCTTCGTTGCCGGGCCCCAGCATGATCACATGGCCGCCGAACAGACGGTCCGCCTTGTACATCTCGGCATAGTGCGAGGCCGGCTGGTCCGAGGCGAAGTTGGTGGTCAGGCTCCCCTGTTCGCCGTCGGAGAGGGAGGAGCCGACAATCTGCTTTACCTTGCCTTGGTGGAGGTCGATGCACGGTCTGAATTTCATGGGGTATCATCCATCCTGAAATAAGGGCTGAATTTCTGGCAAGGGTAGCCCCTTCTCCGGGAAAAGGTCAACAAAAAAGGCGAACAGCCTGCGCCGTTCGCCTTGGGTGGAATCATTCTGGATCTACCGACTATTTGCAGTCTTCCCGGATCATGAAGGTTCTGGTGTCAAGCTTGAGAAGCTTGCCGCATTTGCTGACCGCGGCGGACCCCTTGATGATCTTCAGGTCGATGCAGTCGCTTTGCGCAACCGGCTGGAGAAGAACCACGGTATTGAACAGATCCTCCATGCCGGTGCAGGGGGCGGGCACTCCGGCCTGACTGTCGGTACCCTCGTCGCACACGGCGGAAAACCAGATCTGCAGGCCCATGGCATTGGCCAAATCCCGCATCCCTTCCAGCACCGCGCGGTCGGTCTTGCCAAAATCAAAGCCGTCAACCACCATGCAGCTCGGCTTGATGACGTTCTGCTGGACGAGATCGTGCAGCCGCTCTTCGAGTTTGGCCCGGCTGAACTTGGATTCGTTGAAGGTGATGATCATCCGGTTGTGCATGATCGAGTCATGGATCTCCCCGGCGTTGTCAAGCTTGCAGACCTCGGCGATATCCTTGAACATGTCGTCGTACCAGAGCTTGGTCTTGTCCAGGCTCTGCCCAACGCTGACATGGACAACCTGCTTGTCGTTCATCAGGGTGTCCAGGGCGATCTGCACCAGCAGCGCGGTTTTGCCTACGCCGGCCCGCGCCATGACCAATCCCATCCTGCTGGATTCCTTGGCGTCGCTTTCACCCTTCAGGTGGCGGATGGGATTCTTTTCAATCAGCTCTTGTTTCAGCATGGCGGTATCCTATTTTTTGTCTTTTTTCTGGGCTTTGCTGATCAACTCTTCGGCAACGCTCTTGGGCACCGGACGGTAGGTGGCAAATTCCATGGTAAACTCCGCCTTGCCCTGGGTCAAGGAGCGAAGATCGGTCGAGTAGCCGAACATCTCGGAAAGGGGCACCTCGGCCTCGATGACCGTGTAGGCGTCTTCCTCGTTGGTGCCGATGATCATGCCGCGCCGCTGGTTCAGGCTGCCCATGATGGAGCCCTGGAACTCGGTGGGGCCCTCGACCGCAACCTTCATGATCGGCTCCATGATAACCGGCTTGGCCTTCATGTATGCCTCCTTGAAGCCGCCCATGGCCGCAAGCTGAAAGGCGATATCCGAGGAGTCCACGGCATGGGAGGCGCCGTCGTTGATGGCGCAGCGCACCCCGGTGACATGGGCGCCCACGAGGGAGCCCTTTTCCAGGCATTTCTGGAAGCCCTTGTCGCAGGAGGGGATGTATTCACGGGGCACGGAGCCGCCGACGATCTGATCGACAAATTCGTACTCGCCCTCTTCCATGGGCTCGATATAGCCGGCAACGCGGCCGAACTGGCCGGAGCCGCCGGTCTGCTTCTTGTGGGTGTAGTTGAACTCGGCCCGCTGGGTGATGGTCTCGCGGTAGGCAACCTGGGGCGCGCCCACGGTGACCTCGGCCTTGTACTCGCGCTTCATCCGCTCGACGTAGACGTCAAGGTGCAGCTCGCCCATGCCGGAGATGATGGTCTCCAGGGTTTCCTGGTCCACATAGGTCTTGAAGGTGGGGTCTTCCTTGGTGAAGCGGTTCAGGGCCTTGGACATGTTGTCCTGGGCCTTGTTGTCCACCGGGGTGATGGACAGGGAGATAACCGGCTCCGGCACATGCATGGAGCTCATGGAGAAGTTGTAGTCGCCGCGGGTGAAGGTGTCGCCGGAGGCGCAGTCGATGCCGAACAGGGCGACGATGTCGCCGGAGCCGGACTCCTCGATCTCCTCCATCTCGTCGGAATGCATCCGCACCAGACGGCCGACCTTGGCCTTCTTGCCGGTCCGGACATTGACGATGGAATCGCCTTTCTTCAGGGTGCCCTGGTAGGTGCGCACGTAGGTGAGCTGGCCGTAGCGGCCATCCTCAAGCTTGAAGGCCAGGGCCAGCAGGGGGTCGCCCGGCTGGTTGGTGACCTTGACCTCGGCCTCGTCGTGATCCAGGTCCAGGGCGAAGTTGTCGACGTCGGTGGGGCACGGCAGGTAGTCGTTGACCGCGTCCAGCAGGAGCTGTACGCCTTTATTTTTGTAAGCGGAGCCCATCATGACCGGGGAGAATTCCAGAGACAGCGTGCCCTTGCGGATCGCGTCCATGATCATCTCTTCGGTGGGGGTGCCTTCGAGCACAGCCTCCATCAATTCATCGGAGTACATGGAAACCGCGTCCAGCAGCTCTTCTCGCTTGGCGTCGCATTCATCCTTGTACTGGGCGGGAATTTCTTCCACCCGGATCTTGTCGCCGTTTTCGCCGTCGAAATACACGGCCTTCATCTTGACCAGATCGATGAGTCCCTGCATGTCGCCCTCAAGGCCCATGGGTACCTGGATGGGCACCGCGTTCAGGCCAAGCTTTTCGCGCAATTGCTTGATGACCTTGTCGGGATTGGCGCCGGTGCGGTCGCATTTATTGATGAAGGCAACGCGGGGAACCCGGTAGCGGGTCATCTGCCGGTTAACCGTAATGGACTGGGATTGCACGCCGCCAACGGAGCAGAGGATCAGCACCGCGCCGTCGAGTACGCGCAGGGCCCGCTCAACCTCGATGGTGAAATCCACGTGGCCGGGGGTGTCGATGATGTTGATGGAATGGTCCTTCCAGTCGCAGTAGGTGGCGGCGGAACAGATGGTGATGCCGCGTTCCCGCTCCAGCTCCATGGAGTCCATCTTGGCGCCGACGCCATCCTTGCCGCGTACTTCATGGATCGCATGAATACGCTGGGTATAGAAAAGAATGCGCTCGGTCAGGGTGGTTTTGCCTGAGTCGATATGGGCGCTGATTCCAATATTGCGGACTTTCGAAAGGTCTTTCATGGTAAGTCTTCCACTCCATTTATGCAGTTGCGCGGTTACGCCTGGCGCCGGTCAAGGCACCATACCTTGGCAAACCGGCATTAAAAAACAGCCCGGATGTGGGCTGTATGGACAGTCTTTTTCAGAACAGGCACTTTTACCCCCAAGGCTTGCTGCTGTCAAGGGAAAAATTCGGCGCATTCGCACGCAGTTACTCGCGGCGGCGAGGGGGAAAGTTGGGGGGGGGTGAGTGCCGAGGAATCATCAGGCCAACAAAGATGAGGGGGAAGGGGCAAAGCCCCTTCCCCCTCAGGGAGTATTTCAGGTACAGACGTTTTCAACCGGGATTTGACCCGGGGTGACGACGTCCCAGTTAGAATTTGTACTTCGCGCTCAGGAAGACCACGTTGGCGGTATAATCCGGGTCGCTGCCAGCGCCGCTCAGGTAGCCGACGCCTGTTGCGGCAGTTTGGTATACGTATGCATAGTTGTCGTTGTGGCCATCGTTGTATTCATACATCTCATAGGCGTAGCCACCGGTCAGATCCACCTGCGCGGAAAGGCTGTACGTCGCCTTCAGCAGCAAGGAATCCTTCTTGTAGTCGTCCCAATTCGCATAATCAATGGTGTCATTGGTCCAGCCAGTCGCAATCCCATCATTGGCAGCACTATTGTCACCATACGTATAATCCGCAGAGCCGTCCGACTTGGTATGGTCGTACTGCGCCCGCAGGGCCAGGGTCTTGGGGATGACATTCACATTGACCCCTATGCCCCAGTCCAGGCTCTTGTCCTTCTGGGTGGTGGTTACGTTGTATGCGGCGTCAGTTGGGACGGTGTCATCAGGACTAGCATTGGCAGCAATTACGGTACCTTGCCGCTGGAGCAGTTCGAATTTGGCGACGCTATAATCAACATAGGCGGAGAAGGATACCGTGTCGTTCGGCGTAAAGTCGGCACTGACACCGTACGCTGTGTCACGTTGGTCGGTGAGGCCGATGCCGGTCTCGTTGTAGTCGATCTCCTTGTGCCTCACGGTAAAGCCCAGGTTCAGCATGTCGGTTGGGAAAAGATCGATGCCGAATTTGTAGGTGTCCCTTTCCTGTGAAGCCGTGTCATACATCCGCGTATAGGGTGACATCGCAATCACACTCGCGGTAGGAGTGTTGCCGATGGGGGTCGCGGTGTCGACACTGGTGGCATCATTCTCACGGTCCATTCTTTCGTAGCCGATGTTGGCGACCATGAAGTCCAGACCCTTCCATTTGGCATTGATGCCATAAATCTTGTCATCGTATTCTTGATCTCCGGTTGCCCGTGCCACTTCTGTCGCGACCTTGCTAAAGGACGGGGTCAGGGTGACGTGGCCCGGCAATTTCAGGCCAGCCTCGATGCCGTAGCTCTTCTTGTCGTAGTCGAAGAGGTCGTTGGAGTAATCCTTGCCGCCTTCGCCGTTGTCAACGATGGATATCTGATCGGATTTATTCTGCGTCGTGTAGTTCTTGTAGAAGAGCTTCCCGTCGAGAAAATTCAGCGGGCTTGAGGTGAGCACGGCGGAATAATTCGTCGTATCCACCTGGCCGTTGAAGAGCTTGTCGGTGCCCACAGTGACAGTCCTCGCAACGCCGCTCACGTTATAGCTTTCAAACACGTTCGCATCGGCCTCTGCCTTTGCCTTGCTGTAACCGAGAGCCAGGGCGCTTTTCAGCGGCATCTTGACCCGGCCCTTGAGATCGAACTTGCCGTAGCTGTTGTCCGGGGGCAAGGTGACAAGTTCATTATCTGCCACGCCATCCACGCCATAGATATTGGTGAAGTACAGCGCATCATAGGCGTTGTCAAATTTGCTGTGCGTATATCCCGCCGAGACAAAGTACGGATCCTTGCCGTAGCCCAGCTCGGCCTGCATGAGATCGGTTTGATAGTCCACCGGCTCGGGGAGTTCGGCAGCGTAGTTGGTATTGCCGGCGCCGATGGGCCTGAGGCCTTCCCTGTCTTCCCGCGACACGGAGAAGTTGGCGAAGAAAGGCTTCAGCAGATCCACTTTTAAGCCGGCCCCGTACTGGTTCCGGGATACTTCATAGTCGAAGGTGTTGCCCCACGTCGCAGGCGCCGGGGCCGTTGCCCAACGGATACCATTTAACGGGCTGGTGAGCTGGTTGGTACCGGCCCCGGAATAGAAGGTCTTGGCGTCAAAGGTGTTGTTGTGTTGGATTTCATTGTAAAAGGCGTCCAGTTTGAACCTGCCGTACTGGCCAGTCTCTGCTTTGTAGCTTTGCGTGTCCTGCCCGATGTCGCCGGCGTTGAAGGTTACAAATCCAGTATCGGCATCGGCGTTTACCTCGACACCGCCGGTGATGGCGCTGTCAGGATCGGTGTATTCTCCGAACTTGGCTTTGCTGCCGTTGACGTTTACCCCTTTAACCGACGGGGTGATAGCGCCCGTCACCTCGTAGTCCGCCGCCAAGGTGCCGGAGGCATACAGCAGCGGCATCAGTGCTAGTGCTGATATATATGTACATTTTTTCATAGGGTTCTCCTTATTTAGCCAACTGTTTGCCATATCTGCCCGGTCCGTTGCTTCCATGAATCGCTGCGTGGCAGTTCAGGCAAGCTCGGGAAACAGCCCGTTGGCTCGTGTAGGTTCCGCTGACCGCGGGGTTGGCGTCGAAGCTTTTTGACCTATTAAACGGCGCGCCGAAATGTCCGCTTGTCCCGATATGACAGCTCTGGCAGAGGTTCGGGGCCTTTTGAGTCAAGAGCTTGTTGTGGTTACTGCCGTGGGAGTTGTGGCAGGTCAGGCAGTTTTCCGCAACCGGAGCGTGTTCGTGCAAGAAGGGGCCGCGCTTTTCGGCATGGCATTTGTAGCAGAGCTCGTTGGTGGATTCACCCTTCAGAGCTTTGTCGCTGAAGGAGCCATGCGGACTATGGCAGTCGCTGCAGGAAACCTTGCCTTCCTTGATGGGATGGTGCGACTGTTTGCCGCTTTCCGCCTTGATATCCTTGTGGCAGGAGAAGCAGAGTTCGGTCTGGGGCATCTTCAGGTTTTTGGGCAGTTTGGAATGGCCGGTATGGCAACTATTACAGGAAAGACCGGCTGATTTGTGCTTGCTGGATTCCCAGAGAGCGATGTGTTTGCTCCCGCTGTGGCAGCCCAGGCACTTATTGCTCATTTCCTCTGCTGATTGTCCGCCGTCCTTTGCAAAGGAGAAGATGGTTTTTTTTGATTGTTCGGTTTTGAGATGCTGGTCGGTCGACCCGTGGCAGGATTGGCAGCCGTTGGCTCCGTTCCAGGCCTTGCCATGATAAGAGTTTTTGAAGCTTGCCACTGATTTTTCATGGCAACTGGCACAATCGGCCCCAGGGTCAGCCGCTTGGGCCAAGTCCGGCGCAAGAAACTGGCCCAAAAGGCCTCCCCCCATTGTTATCATGGCCAAAGACCACGCTACCGCAAGTTTTGGCACTAGCCTGTTCCGCATATTCTTCCTCCTCTCCTTGATTTTCCTTGCTTTTTTTATTCGAAAACGACCGTAAACGTGGTCCTTTTCCATTGGTATGTGTCTCGGACAAAGCGAGAAACGTGCCAGAGGGGCGAATGAAATTTCAGGAACGAAAATACAATGAGATAGTTCGTGGCTGGCTGAGGCGCGACATCGTACCTTGCGGGGCGGTTGGTGAAATGACCAGATAGGTTTGGGCATATGCCCAGATTGTTTCCCTGGGGACGGGGTGGGAGTAGGGCAAAGCAGGCGTGGCCCTACTCTCAAGGCGTGAATTGTGTCTTGCACAGATGCGGGGCGGCTGGTAGTCTTTTTTACCCGAAGTGTGCAAGACAATGCCATCACCTAGAGTTGGAGGGGGATTATGCGGTTGTTTTTTGCCCGAGACGTATTCCGTCTCCTGTTGTGCGGCCTTTTCCTGCTCTTTCCGGCTGGTTGCGGCAACGAGCAGAGCGAAGCCCCTGCCCCGAAGTCCTCTCCCCCTGCCCTGGCCAAAAAAATTGTCATCGGCCTCATTCCCGAGACCGAGATGGACATCTTTGTCCAGAAAAAGCGCTACGAGCCAATGGCCCTGTATCTCTCCCAAAAAACCGGCGCCGTTGTGGAACTCAAAATCCTTTCCCGCTATGGCAATATCCTGGATAATTTCCAGAGCGAGGGGTTGGATGGTGCCTTTTTCGGCAGCTTTACCGGGGCGTGGGCCATCAAGAAGTTGGGGGTGGAACCCCTGGCCCGGCCTGAATACGAAGGCGGGATATCCACCTATTACGGCATGGTGTTCACCAGAAAAGACCGCGGCATAAAAACGGCACGGGACATGAAGGGCAAGGTCTTTGTCTTTGTGGATAGAGTAACCACGGCCGGCTGGCTTCTGCCGCTGTATTTTTTCCGGACGCACGGCATTTCGGATTACCGCTCTTGGTTCAGGGAAAGCTATTTCAGCGGCACCCATGAGAATGCCATCCAAGATGTTCTGGATGGCAAGGCGGACCTCGGCACGGCCAAGGATCTCATTTTTTACCGGCTGGCCAAGGAAAATCCCCGAATCACGGCCGAGCTGGAGATTCTCGCCACCTCCCCGAAGGTTCCGGCAAATACCCTGGCGGTGAGGCACGATCTGGACCCCGCCCTGAAAACCATCATTGCAGACAGCCTGCTTTCCATGGACCAAAACGAGGAAGGCCGTCGGGCGCTCGCCCAATTCGGCGCCCGCCGCTTTATTGCAACCGCGGCGGAGGATTACGGACCTGTTATTGAGTATGCCGAACGCATCGGCCTGGATCTGGCGACCTATGATTATGTCAATGATTGACACCCGCCGACCTGTGCTATTTCCTCTCCCTGCAGCGCCAACCTCCCCTCCGGTATCGCGGCCTTGACCCCATGCGCATAAAAGCGATCCTCGGCTTCATACTGCTTGTTTTTTTCTTTGGGGTTGGCGGGGTGTATATTGCCGTGACCAATGCCCGGGTCATCGACAATTTAGAGAATGTCCTCGCCCTGCATCAGATGGAATTTCTCCGCGACAACCTGTTCAACAAGATCAAGATCATTCAGCCGGACCTGTATCTCACCACCACCCAGCACCGCACCAATATCGGAGATTTTATCGAGCACGGCGAGGCGTTGCGTCTTGCCGGAGAAAGTTGTTTCGGGTGTCACCATGCCGAACCGACGATGCACCGGTTGATCCATTTGCGGCAAGGCATTGATGAGTACCTGAAAAAAGCGAGCCGGATGTATACGTTCAGCGCAGACCATGCGCAGCGGAAAAGGGAAGAAGAGAACGCCTCTGCCTCGGGGATGCGGCTTCTTGAAGAAATTGACAGGCTGGTACTCCTTTCCGCCGACAAAATTTCCCCGAAGATTGCCAACGCCCGGCAGGAAGTTGCCAGCATGAAAACTATCCTGCTGGGGCTGGTGACTGTCGCGCCTGTGATTTTTCTTGTTTTCACCTTCCTTTTTGTCAAACGTTTTTCCTCGTCCCTGTCCGTGCTCATCGGGGCAACGGAAAAAATCAAGGCCGGGGAATTGACCCATACCATCGATGAACAGCTTCCCGATGAATTCAATACGCTGGCCATCGCCTTCAATGAGATGGCTGTTTCGCTGAAAAGGCAATGCGATGTGGTTGTTGCCGAGCAGAATCGCTACAAGGTTCTCTTCGAGTCGGCGGACGACGCCATCTTCATTATGGAGGGAGAGGGAGAGGCGGTGGGGAGAATCATCGCGGCCAATCAGGCTGCGGCAAAGATGCACGGCTATACGGTTGACGAGTTGCAATCCCTGTACATCCAGGATCTGGACATGGTGGAAAGCGCGGCGCAAGCTCCGGCGCGTATATCCAGCAAATCTTGGCGGGCGGGCGGTTTGAGGCCCTGATGGAGCACAGGAGGAAAGACGGCACGGTTTTTCCCGTGGAGGTCCGGGCGGGGCTGTTGGAAATCGCAGGGCGCAAATATGTTCTCGCCTTTGACCGGGATGTGACCGTGCGGAATCAGACCGAGGCGGCCTTGCAGCGCTCCCGGCAACTGGCCATGGTCGGCCAGATGGCGGCCGGTCTGGCCCATGAGATAAAAAATCCCCTGGCCGGAATCAAGGTCTCCATGGAAGTCCTGATGAACGAGTTGGCGCTTTCTCCGGATGACAAGGCGATTTTTGCGCGGACTATCGGGGAAGTGCAGAGAATCGAATCCTTGCTGAAAAATCTTCTCAACTACGCCAGAACCCCCCGACCGGTTTTTTCCCGGATCGATCTCAACCAGCAACTTGAAAACGCTTTGAGAAATACGACCCTGCTGCTCAAATCCCAGGAATACGCAGCGATCAATGGCAAGGGGCTGGAATTGGTCCGCAACCTTGATCCGGCACTTCCCATGATCATGGCCGATCCCTCCCAGATGCAGCAGGTGATCTTGAATCTGCTGCTCAATGCCATGGAGGCAACCCCCGCAGGCGGGACAATCACCGTAAGCACCAGGCAAGGCCGGGGTGAAACCGTGGAGGTGGTGATCGGTGATACGGGAAAAGGCATGAGTGAAGAGGCGTGTGCCAAGGCCTTTCAGCCGTTTTACACCACCAAGCCCAAGGGGAGTGGACTGGGATTGGCGATAACCAGGCGGCTTGTGGAACAACACCATGGCGAGATCGAGGTTGCCAGCGTTTTGGGCCAAGGGGCGACTTTTACCATTACCCTGCCGGTCGAACAACAATACAAGGACGAAAACCCATGAAAATCCGGGGAAGAATTTTTGCCGTGGATGACGACGAACTCATCGTAACCATGCTTGCCAGGGCCTTGAAAAACGCGGGCTATGAGGTGCATTTTCAAACCACCCCGCAGGATGTTGTCGCCAACATCCTTGCCTGGCAGCCTGATATTGTTTTTCTGGATGTTGATCTGGCCGAGGAAATGACCGGCTTCGATATCCTTGCCGCCCTTAAAAAAGAAGAGATTGCCGCGGAGGTGGTCATGCTGACCGCCGATGATTCGGCGGAATCAGCCATCCGGGCCATGAAGCTCGGGGCGATTGAGTATTTCACCAAGCCGTTCAACCTTGATGAAATAAAAATCATCACCGCCAATATCATTGAAAACGTCCGGCGTAAAGCGGAGATCGACTATCACCGGGAAAGAGTCTGTCCCTATTTTGAACACGGCTTGGTCGGCGAATCTCGTCAGATGAAAGAAATTCTCAAGACTGCGGAGAAGCTGGTTCAGGCCAAGGCGGAGATCATCCTCATCACCGGGGAGTCAGGAAGCGGCAAGGAGGTTTTGGCCCGCTCTCTTCATTGCCGGCGGCAGAAGGCGGAAGGCAATGGCCATGGCCCCTTTTTTGCCGTCAACTGCACGGCCTTGCCGGAAAACCTCATTGAAAGCGAATTGTTCGGCCATGTGAAAGGTGCTTTTACCGATGCCCGCACCGACAAAAAGGGGATTTTTGAGCTGGCTGCGGATGGCACCCTGTTGCTGGATGAAATCGGGGATATGCGGTTGGATCTCCAGGCAAAACTCCTGCGGGTTCTGGAGGAGAGAACGGTCCGACGGCTGGGGGGCAGTGTGGATCTGTCCGTGGAGGCAACGGTGATCGTGACCACCAACAAGGATCTCAAGGCTGCTGCGGAGCAGGGGGGCTTCCGCAAGGATTTGTTTTTCCGGCTGAGCGCTTTTGCTATAGAGTTACCGCCCCTGAGGGCACGGGGGGATGACATCCTGCTGCTTGCCAAACATTTTCTGCTTCATTTTACCAGCAAGTATCTTAAGAAAGGGATCAAGGGTTTTTCCGTTGAGGCGGAAAAGGCCATGCTGTCCTATGGCTGGCCCGGGAATGTGCGGGAGCTGCGCAATATCATCGAGCGCTGCGTGGTGCTCGAGGAGACGGAAACCATTACCAGGGAGCAACTGCTTCCGAATCTGACCGGTTGGGCAGGCAGTGAGCCGTCCGTTTCGTCGCGAATCATCCTGCCGGAAGAAGGACTTTCGTTGGAGGAACTGGAAAAGGATCTTATCCAACAGGCCCTGGAACGAACAAATGCCAATCAGACCAAGGCTGCCAAGCTGTTGGGGATTACCTATGACACCCTGCGGTATCAGATGAAAAAGTTTGGACTGGCCTGAGCGGCGAGAGCCGGTTAGAGAAACTCCTCGAAATAATCCAGATCCTTGTGAAAGGTTTCTTCCAACCCGGCCAGGGCGAGGAAGGCTGCCGCCAGGCAGAGTGCTCCGACCAACAGAGCGCTGGATTCCAGGGTGAGATAACTGCGGCCCAGCTGGAACAGCGTGGTGATCGGCACCACCATGCCCCGGACGAAGTTGGGGACGGTGGTGGCCACCGTGGCCCGCAGGTTGGTGCCGAATTGCTCCGCCGCCACGGTGACGAAAATCGCCCAGTACCCCCCGGCAAAGCCGAGCAGGATGCAGACCCCGTAGAAGAAGGCAGGGCTTTGCCCGCTCTGCAGGAAATAAAGACCGATCCCCGCCACGGTCAGCAGCATGAAGAGGCCGATGGCTTTTTTCCGGCTCTGCAGGAGCTGGCTTAAAAAGCCGCTGCTGAAATCGCCGAAGATCAAGCCCAGATAGCAGAACATCACCGCATTCCCGGCCGAGACCGGACCGCTGATGCCCAGCGCGCTCGCAAACTCCGGGGAAAAGGTGATCAGCACCCCGACCACGAACCAGATGGGGATGCCGATCACAATGGAGTTGAGATAGCGGCGGAATCGTTGCCAATCAGTGAACAGGGCCAGGAAGTTCCCCCGCCGCATCCCTGCCCGGTCATCCATGGCTTGGAACATGCCCGACTCGGCCACTCTGATCCGGGTGATGAGCAGCAACAGACCAAGGATGCCGCCGATGACAAAGGCCGTGCGCCAGTCAAAGGTGGTGGCCACCAGATTGGCCAGGATCGCCCCGGAGACGCCCACCGAGGCGACCAGCATGGTGCCGTACCCCCGGATGCTTTTGTGCAGGATCTCGGAGACCAGGGTAATGCCCGCGCCCAGTTCCCCGGCCAGACCGATGCCGGCAATGAACCGGAGCGTGGCGTACGCCGGCAGCGAGGTGGCGAACCCGTTGGCCAGGTTGGCAAGCGAATAGATGAAGATCGAGGCGAACATGATCGTGAGCCGCCCCTTGCGATCGCCCAGGATCCCCCAAAGAATCCCGCCTGCCAGCATCCCGGCCATCTGCATGTTGAGGAGAAAGACGCCGTTGTCGATCAGCCCTTGGCCGGAAAGCCCAAAGGATTTGAGGCTCGGCACCCGGACGATGCTGAAGAGCACCAGGTCGTAGATATCAACGAAATAGCCGAGAGCGGCGACTATGACCGGCAGGCTGAAGACTTGGGAAAGGTTGGCTTTGTGTTGTGGTTCCATAGGGGGTTGGTCCGCTGTCTTTGCATTATGGACAGGCAGCATACCCCCTGCACCCCTCCCGCGCTAGAGAAAAAACTTCCACTGGAAGGTGTAGCCAGCGGCCTGGGCCGCGCTTTCCACCGCCTTGCGCACCGTGCTGAAATCAAAGGTGTAGGTGTATTGCTTGCCGAAAAGCGTCGATTGCTCCTCGATCGTCCCTTCCCGCGGCCCCAGTCCGGTTTTGTAGGTCTCTTTCCTGAAGCCGAAGCCGGGGCTCATCTCGGTGTCCACGCTGCCGGAGGAGAGGCCAAAACCGCTCTCCTTGAGCAGCTCGGTGAAGTGCACCTCCTTCTTCTCCTCCACAATGCGGAACCGGGCGCGATAGAGGAGTTTTTTGCGGCAGAGAAAGGTCTTGCGTTCCGCCACCACCCGCTCCAGGGTATAGACCCCTTTCTTCTCGGTGAGCGAGAGTCCCTGCGCCGCGGCGATTGTCTGGATGGTCTCGATCAGCATGGCCCCCTCCTACTTGAAGATCCCCTTGAAGGTGTTGCCCAGATCCTCGAAGGATTTCTGGAGATCCTCCACACTCTTTTTCAACTCATCGCCGGTTTTCTTCAGGCTATCGTCCGTGCTGCCGGCGGGTGCAGGTGTCGTCGCGGGGGCGCTCCCGCTGCTGGTGCTGACTGATTCAGCGGGCGTCGGCAGAGGTTTTTCCGGCGGCGGGCTGGCCTTGCTCTCCCGCAGCCGCTTGCCTGCTTCGCCAAGCCATTTTTCCCGCTCCTGGCGCTGCTTGTGCTCGTCGAGATCATCGTAGGCTTTTTTTGCCAGCTTGGCCGCCTCCTGCTGCTTTTGGGTCAGTTTTTTCAGGACATCCGGTTCGTTGAGATGGTCGAGATACTTGCCGCCCACGACCGTGCCCAGGTCGTAGAAGAGCGATTCGTATTCGCCCTGGCCGAACTTGCACATCAGCCCGGTGGCGGTGGTCAGGGCATCGACCACATCGCCGCCCGGCAGCATCTTGGCGGTTTCGAGCATCAAATACTGCACCTCGTCCTGGGCCTCCAGCGAACAGGCAAGGCTGGTGAGCCAGTGTTCCGGCGTGTCCCGGGCCACGATGGCCAAAGCCTGGCCCTGCTCCATCCCCTCCCGGATATAGCCGGCCTCCTTGTCGTTCGCGTCCAGGAGCACGAGGCCGCCGTTCACCCGGTAGACATGCTTGCCGTCGCTCTGCATCACCACCGCCGGGTAGTCGTTGTTGGTTCGGGTGAATTTCGGCTCGCCGCTGCCCACCGCGAGCAGGTTGCCGTATTTTTTGTCGCGAATGATCCTGGCCGTGCCCTGGAACGAGGGCTCGGGCAACATCCCGGTCGGCGGGTTGATCCAGGTGGTCCTGAGCTTGACGCCGAGGCGGCGATCCCCCCACAGGCCGGACTGGTGCGCCCGATACAGATAATTGTCCAGAATGAATTTTGGATGGACCCGGCTCTTCAGGCTCAGGGTAAAGGCGTAGGTGTTCAACTGGTCGGTCTTTACCGCCACGATGCGGTCAAGGGCCAGGCCGAGACCGACCAGCACGGTGACGGTCTCTTTATGACCCGACGCGGTGACGCGCACTTCATAGTGCAGCGGCGTCTTCTTGATGTTGTCGCCGGTGTAGAAAAAGAGCGACTCGGCCATTCCCTTGCTGTCCGCCTTGGCGCTGACGCGCGTCCCCTTGCTCCTGCCGGCCCGCAGCTCCGCCGCCTTGCCGCTGACAATCTCAAAGGTCACCTCTGCGCCGGGTGCTGTTTTCGCAGTCACCTTTGCCGGCAGGAACTCCGAGGCCGGAATCAGGGCCGTCCGCTCGCTGTTGGTTTCCAGCAGGGAAGGCGTGGCCTCGACCACCAGGCCCGCATCCTTGGGCACCACCACCGCCTCCTTGGGAGCTGGGGCCTCGTCCACAACAGTCTGCGAAACAACCTTGCCGGAGAGTTTCGACAACGCCGCATGGCCGATGGTGGCCGCATCCACGCTGCCATCCGTCATCTTCACCTCGACCCTGACCGCCACGTTGCCGTAGTGGCCGTAGAACTGCTGGTCGATGAGCGACTTGTCGTGGGAATAGTAATTATGGAGCGCGATATCGGAGTAGGAGGTTTGAGGGGCCGTTTTTGACGCGACGATCATCTTGGCAACATCGCCGGTGCACGTCTGTAAAAAAGCCTTGTTGTCGATGCTGGTCCCGCGCAGCACCCAGAGATTGCCCCGGTTCGAGTCCGGGCAGAGGTACTGGCGCGTGTAGCCCGTTGTGTGGAGAAAGGCGGCCATGGTATTGGACTTGGTATACCCGCCGTACCCATAGCGCGTGCTCAGCGGCTCGTACATCGTGTACATGAGGCGGATGGTGATGTCCGCCCCCTTTTTGCTCTTCACTTTCCAGTCATAATCATATGACGCAGCCGGGGCTTGATAGGGGGCTTTGGGGCCGGGATAATTGTGCCGATTGGCATTGGGCGGAACGATGTCCGGCAACACCCGATCAGGAGAGCCCTCGAAATAAAACTCCTGCGCGGCATTGCTCATCGCCGGCCATGCCAGGCAGATCAGCAACAGGAAACAGAGAACGAATTTTGGCAACAATCTGCACATGGTGCGCACGGGATCCTCCCTTATCAGCAGTGATGGCATGTGTGGATGACGAGCTGTTCTTTCCACCGTGGTTCAAGTGCCACGGCCAGTGGGCAGGCCCCGCTGTTTGCAAACTTGGTAGTGGTGTTCCCAATGAAAAAGTATAGCATGGCGCCGTAAGGGGTGTCCATGCCTCTTCCTTGTCACTTTTTGGGGAGAATGGCGTGCCAAAAGAAAAAGGCTTGCAAGGAAAAATCCTTGCAAGCCTTAAATTTTACTGGTGCGGGACCAGGATTCGAACCAGGGACACTCGGATTTTCAGTATTCGGCGAGAGCAATCCCAAAAAGTCTGAATAGTTCCCAAACCATCTATTTTATTGAAGATCATGGCCATAGGTCCCATGTCGAAGGTCTGTTAATTTCCCGATTATTGTGTAATTTTCTCTGCTCAATTACACCAAAATTACACAAACAAATAGTAACGGAATGGCAAAAGGGAAAAGCAGGCTCACTCTTCCCACTCCGCATTCTTAAGCCCCAGTAAACGGGCATTCTCTGAGACAGCACGCTTGACCTGATCCGAGGCCCCACTGGAAAAATCTGCCTCGATCTCTATCCTGACCTTGATCTTGGCATTGGGATCGGCGGCGAGGACAGCGATGATCTCATCGGCCACCTGCACCAATCGCATCTTGGCCGTCGCCGCCGGTATTTCGGCCATGCCATGGAATGATTTCGCCTTGGGCTGCATCGGTGGTACTGGTACGGGAGGAATGATTGTCCCTGGGTCCGTGCTCCCAGGTTGAAATGGCTGAGTCGCCCCCGGTTCAGCAGTCGTCAGACCACCAGGCACAATGACAGGCTCCACAGGCTTTGGTCGATTAGCCTCCTCATATGCCTTGGCTGCTCCTGTCTCAATCAACAGCAACGTGTCGTCCAGTTGCACATTGCCGCCACCAAAGGCAAAGCCGTCAAATCTCCCATCGGATTCACCATAGGCGGTCGCAAAGAAATCCCGGCTGCCTGCTCCCTTGGTTATGGCTTGCGCTAGCACCTCACGGCTCTTCAACCGTGGCAGATAGAGATAGCGCAAAGTATCTTCCCAGAACGCCATGGCACCGACGCTTGTCCTTTCTGGTTTCCAGTACAACTCCTTCAATTTTGTCCGCAGATGAATCGGCGACCAGGCACCAATTACCAGCTCATTTTCCACGCATACCCGTTCGATTTCGCTGTTCAACCCAGAGCCGCTGGTATTGAGCGGGAATGCCTCCACCTCGGTTGTCGGGTCGGTGGGTGAGTGCTGGACAGGACAGAGCAACCATTTATAACACTCGCGGGCTGCACGCGGCAAAACATCTTCGGAGGTCTGTAGTTCCTTCTCTGCCTGTTTCTTCTGCAACAGGTCGATATTTAACCGGCCCTCCTTCACATCCTCGACAATAGAGCCCCAGGCCAAGGTCACTCTGATTGCATCACGCATCCGAGCTAAAGCGCCTTGGTCAGGAGCCAGGAAGATGAGGCGGTTGCCGCGATAGCGTGGCTTATTGCCGTTGTTTCGCACCGTATCCAGCACCACGTCAAAGGCCATGCGTGTTTCCTGGCGGAGATAAAACTGGTCGGGGTCAATGATCACCAGCCTGAGCGCACTATCGTCCGGCACGTCAGCATGAGGGGTAAAGATGTGGATGCCATCAAAAAAGGTAAGGCCTGTCGTAAGCTTCTTCAATGCAGTGGCCAATCTGGCACGCACCTCGCTCCGGTCGTCAAATCTCTTTTTCCGGTCCTCCATCTCGCGGCGTAAGTTGGCACGGGTGTCGAACCAGTAGCGGGTCGTATCGCTTGTTTTATCACCGGAGCTGTTTAGGTAGTGCAGTCGATCTGCCAAGCGGCCTAGGGCATCGACGTAGGTCGAGGAGGTCTGTCCGGGTTGCAGACAGCCAATCAACACCCGGGCGCGGTCAAGGCCACGACTTGTAGCATTGGTCGATACCGAGGATGGAGCGCTGCCCAGAAAAATGGTGCGGGCTACCCGGCGGGCGGCGTTCACCGCACCAAAGCGTGGCTCCTTGTTTTCCAGCTCCGTAGTTTCGGCCCGTTCGCCATCAATGTCCTTTTCCACCACCGGGTCCCATCCCGCAGGCAGGTAATAGGTCAATTCGTTGCGACTGCCGCTGTCGTAAAGCGGCAAGCTACCTGGCATGATCATCAGGTCCTTGTTGTCATCCTGCCATAGCCGGAAGATGACCTTGGCCATCAGCTTTAATACTCCACGGGTCCGCTGAAAACCATCGATAGTCGACCAATCTTCGTACAACCGGTCGAAAACTTCTGGATGGATAGGATAGGCCTGTAGCAAGCGGTCATAGTAGCGGGCCTCCTGGACCTCGCCAGGAAGCTTTGCCCCTTCGGCTATATAAGCGTCAGCGAAGGCACGACAGACCTCCTCGCGGCTCTTCACATCCCTAACATCATCGAATAGCCGCCGCCTGACGATCTCGAAGGCTTCTTCTGTGGCCACCGGCTTCCATAAGGCCTGAACTCTGCCAAAGGTCTTTTCCAGGGCCCGCAGGGCAGCGACTCCGCGCTGGCTACCCGCCTCGACCTCCGACTCCGGCAGGGAGCCGAGCAGGATGGCATTAGGTACTTGCTTGATTGCTTCAGTAAGCGCCTGGATAAAGGAGAGATTACTATCGTAGCTGCCGCCGGAGAGCGGCTGACCATCTTGAAACTGACGGACATAGGCAACCAGTTCGTCGATCAAAACCACGCACGGTGCATGGCGGGTAAGCAAATCCTTGAGCACTTCTTTCCCGGGCGAAGTACCTGTGCTGTCGGCCTCCTTTACCAGGGCGAAGGCATCCTCCCCGCCGAGCTGCCAAGCCAGTTCTCCCCACAGGGTCTTGACCGTTTGGGAACCGTGTCGCCAAGGTTGGCCTGGAGCGTGCTCGTTGCCGTCCAAAACCGCCACCCGAGCCTTGGGTGCATCCATCAGCCCTGCCTGGTCGATCAGAGCCGGGACTCCGGGCATATCCGCCAACGGACACTCGCGGATGGCGAGGTGATAGACCGCCAGCATGGTATGGGTCTTGCCGCCGCCAAAGGCGGTTTGCAACTGGATGACCGGTTCTCCCCCCTTGCCGTTCAGGCGCTGAGCCACCTGAATCAGTAAAAGCCGCATACCCTCGGTGATGAAGGTTCGTTGAAAAAAGGCAGCGGCGTCCTGATACTCCCGCGTCGCTGTACCGGTGCGCACAGCTGTGATGTCGGCAGCGAACTCGGATTGCTGGAAGGTGCCTTCCAGGACATCGGGATGGGGAACGGCGATTTCACGCCAGGGTTTCAGTGTCATATTTATTCACCACTTGATCGCAGCATTCGACTAAATTTAATCGCTATCAGATTCTTTCGTTCCTCGACAAAAAGGTCGAAATTTTCAAGTTTCCAAAATTCAGGGTCATCTGGGATGAGATGAAGTTGGAGATAACGCTTCTGAGCCGCCTCATTTTCAAAACGGGCTATATCAAACCATTGATCCGGTGGAGTATCACATTTACGAGAAAATCCATTTTCCTCCGCAGTCAGCAACATGCAGTTTGCAATTTGATCACGGTCTTCAGCCCGATAGTGGAGGATGTTCAGCTTGCCGCTATCGGGGTTAATATCCTTTACCGTCTTCAGGAGACTCTGCGGGAAAATATGATCTATCTGCGGACCATTTGCATCCAAAGCTGGTTTGTAATCGAAGTCCTGATACCATAAATTTAAGAACAAATGGATTGACCTTGATCCATAGTGCTGTTCAAAAATAACATCCGGGGTGATCTCAAGACTCCGATTGTCGGCGCGGATGACGCCAAAAATCTCAGTTAAAACAAAATCCTGCTGCTCCAGAATGTTCCGAACGACCTTGTCAATCAGGTTGTCCGGGCTGCCGCCAAACACACCCGTAACCAATGAGCGTAATAAATATTCCTGCATCCCTTGGGCGTTCGTGAATTTCTGCGGATGGTGATAGCGAAAATAGATCAGTGGGATCAGCGCCAAGTACGACGGCAAAGCCTTATCGGAACGAATATACGTTTTTGAGACAACGAAATCGCGAACAGCCTTGATCGAGGCAGCGATCTTTTCCCAATTGTTGATGATTTCTTCTTTTGTGGTGCCATCGCGAAATTTGCCTACATCGTATCTCGCACCTTTGCCGAGCACTGTCAGGCATGATTTGAGAACAAAATCACGATCAAAAGCAAAACCTCCCTGGTTAAGCACCTCCAACAAACTTTCAATCTCTCCATCCGCGTCTTCCCAACTCGAAATCAGTAGCGAAAAAAGCAGGTCTGACTTGCCAAGTTTCGTCCCACCAGAATTTGCCCGGATAAATATTTCGACAATATCGTCGAGCCGGTAAGCATCAGGGTTATCGATTCCATCAAGTTCCTGAAAAGTAATGTTGTCATTGTTGACAAATTCTTGTTTGGCACGTGCTACATTGATTTGAAGTTTTTCTTTCTCGTCCCCGGCCAAGGGTTGAGGGGCCAATTCTTCTATGTCTTGGGCAATCTTCATATCCAGTTTATTGCTAAATACAATATCCTTGAATCGTACCCAGGGCCAGGCTGCTTGTGCCTTTGCAATAAACGAAAACCGATAGCGAATGTCTTCCGGCGCGGCGGCCTCACCGCTCAACACATTAAAATAAAGCTCGCGATCCGTGCCTGAATAACTCCCCTTGAGTCCGATAAAAAGGCTCTGCAAACGCTGTTGCCCATCCAACACCAGCATCTTTGAGCGCAAGTTTTCAGGCATATAGAAATCAGTGAGTTTGATTTCACGGTGATAGTTATCGATAAATTTACGATGTTTGACCGTTTCCTTTGTCTTCCAGACCAACAGCGTGCTTATGGGGTATTCCCGCATTATGGAATCAAACAACCGAGCAATCTGGTCTTCGCTCCAGACGAAGGGACGTTGAATATTTGGCAGCCAGAACCCACCGCCCTCTGACTCTTCATCGTTGAGATAGGAGACAATCTTGCGAAGGGTCAATTTTTTGTTTTGCATGGGAATACCATTTTGCTGGTTAAGTAAAGAGGTTGCCTTGAATAGGCTGGCTGGCTTCAGGGACGGCTGCTGCCTCGATGCCGGTCCAAGAGGTGATCAGCTCGTTGTAGGCACGGGCGTCTTCTGCCCAGCCCTGGCGTTCGCAGAGAGTATAGAGGCGGTAGGCGAGCTGGCGGATGGCCTCGGTTTTGCCGGCAAGAGGGGCAAGGAGTACACCGGAGGCCGCTTCACCACCTTGTTTCAGTGCGCGGATTAATTGGTGCAGGGCCTCCCAGATTGGCAGACGGTTGTCGGTAGTGGGGTCCCAGTCGGAGGGATAGTCGGCCCATTTACGTAACCGGACCTTACCGCCGCCGCTGAAAAGAACACCTGACTCGTCCAGTCCGCTGACGCTGGTGGATTTGGAACGGGCCAGGACATCGGCCTCACCGAAGACGCCCTCACTCCATCCGTGCTGCTCGAACCAGTGCAGGCAGAACTGGGATTCGGCGTCAAAATCATCCTCGGAGAGGAAGCGGTTGATGAGCTGGAGTGCGGTTTTGACGCCCATGGCCGAGCCATCCGCCTCCAGCACGGCGGCATATCTGGAGAAGACTGCCATGCCCGGGCCGATTATGGCCTGAGAGAGGTCCACCGGGGCCACCGGGGAATGATCACCCTCCGCGCCTCTGGTCATTTCATCCAAGGCCTCTGGTAAGATGGCGTTCAGTTCGCGTTGGAACTGCCGGCGGGAGATAGTAGGAGCATCACTGGCACGCTGACGGCAGACTAGGACAATAGAGGAGGCTAGAGCATTGGTGCCTGATCCGACCATTCGGTTGCTCAATTCTGTGCGCATCGGCCAAGTACCGGTGAGGGTAAAGCCGGCCTGGAGGACTGCTTCCAGAAAGGTTTCCCAACCGGTGGAGGCTGTACCCTCACCCTTGGTTTCAGCCGCCTTGAAGGCGTAATAGATGGTGACCGGAAAGGCAGGGTGGGCCTGTTCGACAAGATTGTGCATAGCACGGGTCATGCCGTCCAGAAAGAAGGCCTCGGCTTTTTTCTTGTTGCCATGCCGGTATGGTGTGGCGACCAATTCCTCGGCCTTGGGCACCGCCAGAGTGGCAAACAGGGAAGGGTAGACCTGTTTTAAGGCACGGCGCATCCAGACATAGAAGAAGTCGGAAAGGTCGGCATAACCGATATTGTCGTAGTAAGGCGGGTCGGTCGAAACGACTTTGTTGATACTGATGTCTTGGCGTTGAGCATCAGCCTGTGAGGCCAGGCCAGGAGCTTGTGCTGGAAACCACTCAAGACATTTTTTAGCCCATTCGATACCACTACTAACGTTCCCTGCTGAGTCTGAAAAAGGGTTTGTTTCGGCAAAGTCCCATGTCATTGGGATCGCCTGTCGACCAAACGTGTTTCGGATTAGTTCCCTACTTGAATGCCAGGTGCAAATTGATGACCAATAATCAGTTGCTTTGTCAATGGAGAACCCCAAATACACTGCCACAGCATCGGCATAGGCGGTGGGGCCGGTGCCGCCTTGGTCAAGCGACGTATCCTGAAATGGAGAATCTGGCCCGCCGATGGCGGCCAGGGCATCAACCTTGACCTTCTCCCTGGCCTCGGCCACTAGGTCGGAAAAAGTGGTCAGGGCCACCAGTTGGCGGGGGGTAAAGAGGTCGCCGTAGGTCTTTAGCCCATAGAGCGGCGGCGAGAACCAGCGTGGATTCTCGGGCATGGCGAGTTCCGGCTTCCACTCGGGCTTCGCTGTCAGGGCGATGGCCTCCATCTCGGGCGTCGGTGCAAGATAGACCCTGCCGCGCTCGCCCTCGGCAACGATAGCCATCAACCGCGCACTCATGTGCCCGGCGTTGGCCTCACCATAGATATGGTTGGAGGCAATCGGGGTGTCCGACATTAAGCACTTGAAGTTCGCCCCGCGCGCCAGTTTGGTGCCATTCATCGCACTTTTCGGAAGGGTGCCCACCTGCACCGTAAAACGGTAGCTATCACCTGTAATGACTGGCTCGACATAGGTTTCTTTCCCCACTTTGCTGGAAAGGACAAAGGTGGAGGCCAGCGGCACGGCGACATGGGAAAAAGCAGGGTTGGGGCTCTTTACCGTCCGTGCCCACAGCCAGGCAATGACGGTCAACTTCTTGCCGACCAGGGGAATCAATTCCTTCCGCTCGCTGGACATGTCGTCGGTGACCTCAATGGTGGGATAGAGGTGCCCGATTCGCTTCTCCGCCTCCGTCCGCATCCATTGGCCATAGCGCCGCACATCCTCTGCCAACCCCTTGGCTCCCGACCAGTCCTTGCTGGCCATGGAGGTCTGCCTGCCCTCGCCTGGCTGCAACGGCCCCACCGGTGCTCTGCCTGCAAACATGGGCGGAATCTCGATCATCGCCTTGTTGATCAGCACAGCCACCGGGTTCAAATCCGAGGCATAGGCCGCAAGCCCGAGACGCTGGGCCTCCAGGGGGATGGCCCCGCCACCGGCAAAGGGATCGTGCAGGCCGGGTAGTTTTTCGGGATTAAACAACTCAGCGGCCTGGGGATGGTCCGCGTTCAATTCACAGACCTCCCGCCAAGAACGGCGAATCTCCGCCCGAGCCTTCTCCAGTACAGCCTCGTTGGTGGTATTCTCCCATAAGACCAAGTCCTCAATGATCTTGAATAGACGCTTCCTGCTCGCCGCCCACGAGGCCTTGAGATTGCCCGGCGCGATGGCGCCCGGATTTTCCAGCTCCCACTTCCACGACGGGTCATTGACCATCTGAGCAAAAATCACCGCCCGCGCCGCCGCCAGTGGCCGCCTGGCCCACCACAGATGAAGCGTCGAGGGATGGCCATGACGAATGGACTTCTCCCGCACACAAGCCACATTGATGGCATCCAGCGGCAGGGCGACTTCGATGAGCTTCTTTGGGCTACGGATCACGATACCCTCTCGTCTTTCTTTTTCTTGGCACGCGGTGGCCGTTGCGGCGTTGAGTTGCGTAAAGCTTCAACCGACACAGAAAGTAAATCGTGTTGAAGCAAATTTTCGATAATATCCATCACTGCTGTCACGTTTTCACTTGGGGGTTGATGGGCGCGGTGGGCTGCTGCATGCCCAACATCAATTGCTGCCTCAAAGAGCTCTCGATTCCTTGTGCCGATAAAACCTTGTGTTTCAAGCGCACTCATTCCCTTAGAGAACGTACCGGTATCACCGACTTTCCGAGTGATAAATAAATCAATCACGGCACGCGAACCCATCATGGCTAAACAACGATTGTCGGCATGCAGCGCAGAATAAATTTCGCTCAACAATAACTGATATTCCTCAGGTAACTTATCAAAAAAACTGGGTTTACGTCGAGAAACCCGAGGTGGGAAAATGGTCTCTTCAACACCCTCCGATTCTGAAAACCAATCCCGCTTTCTTAATGAAACATCCGAGCAACCACAACATTCGAGAAGTTCATAACTGCTTCCCCACTCGATCGTAAGTCGCCCTTCGCATACATCTTGGAAATCACTGACAGAGTGGGTTGCGCGAATAATATGCTTTGTTTCGTGACTGCACTGATTACAGTGACTCTTGGTTAGTTGGGGCTCGTTAGGCATATGATTATCTCCCATTCTATTTCCAGCTCTCTGGTCGATGCAGCACAAAACCGTCTGGTTTGGTATACGCGTCTGGAAATTGGCTGTCTTGTAATATTTTCCTGCCGAGCCGGAAGGTCGCGTTGGCAACGGATTCAAGTTTTTTCGACTGACGCTCAGGCGGGCAGACAATGATCATCCGCTTGGCAGGGAATTTTCCCCTGACAGCATCTACGGGCGGGGCCAAATCGCTGTCGGCCGAGATAATTAGAGCGGTATCAACAATATCCTCGTAGGCATCTCGCAGCAATTCAACCGCGATATTCACGTCGGTCATCTTCTCTTCGTGGGTCATCCAAATGGCGCCGCAGGTGAAGCACTGCCGCTGCTTAGGAAGATAGTGCCCGTAAAATACCCGTGTAATGGGCAGGGTTTCAATGGCCTCCAGCCATGTTGCCTGACGCTTGTGTTTTCCAGGATCGGACGGATGCGATGAAATACGGGCGGTATAATATTTCACACCCACGAGCTGTTGTCCTGGTTTGAGAAGGTTCTTGGCAAGAAGAAGCGGATTGAGCCAGTAATAGCGCTGCCAACCTTTAGCCTTGAGGCCGAAATAAAGATTAAAACCATCAATGTAGACGATTACCCGTTGCAAAATTCCCCCTCGTAAAATTTATTGACGACGCTGTGCAGCGTTGTTATACATATATTATTCACCCCGCTGGCGATAGTATCGCCAGTCCGACGCCTCCGCAGAGCAATATGCTCAGCTGGGGCGTTTCTTTTTTTTGTGCCCCCAACGGACTTCCTTCATCCAGCAGCCTTCTTCAACAATTCGCCCAAATCAAGATTGATGCTGCTCACCGCCCAATCGGGTTCCTGACTGAAGGGCTCCCGGACATAGTACGGACCTTCGGTCTGCTCGCCATCCACCACGACAATGGCCAAGATAAACTTATCTGCCTGATTGAGGCCATACAATACCTCATTGCGGCTCACTGTGATAGTTGTTTGCCCCTTGGCCCGGCCTTTGACTTCGATGTGGCGTGCTTGTGGCTGCTTGTTGCCCTCCAGGGGTGGGTAGGAGGTTAGGTCCCACCCACATTTCTGAGCCGAGACATCTACCACCCGGCAGCCCCTGTCCTCTTCCGTCAAGCGCACCGCATCCATGGCCAGCTTTTCAATTCGCAAGCGGGCAGCTTGATCTACGCCGAACAAGGCGGCGGTCGCATCGGAAGCGGATTCACCACGCAGCTTTTTGAGTAGACCGGCTGGGATGACCAGCGCCCCACTCAAAGCCACCGGTGTTGCCGAGGTGACATGACGCATAGACTGGAGTTCCTTCTTCCTGCTCTCCAGCCTGGCTTCGAGATCGGTAAGGGTGCGGCGGACATTTTCAAGGTTCAGACGGACATCTTTGCCTGCGGTCTGATCCTCTGTAAGTTTGATGTATCGGTCGGACCAAAAATCAATTTCCTTGGTCAGTCGTTCATTAACCGCGTGCAGAGTTTTATCCACCAAGGCGATACGACGGCCAGCGATTTCATCGAAATGCTCCGGGACCAAAGTTGAAGCAGCTAAGGCCAGGGCACGCTGCTCAAGACCTGATGTCAGCCAAGGCTGGGCCAATATTTCATCAAGCAACGAACGATCCGTGACATTAAGAGCTTCAAGGTCCAGATGCGGTGCCCAGCCCGCAAAACTGGCAGAGCCATCGGGCAGAACGCGGACGAATTGCAGACGCTTGGATATGACCTGACCGTCTCCGGATTTTATTTCGTGAGTGAGAAGGAAAAGCAGGGATGGCTGGTCACCATGGTCAGTAGGGTCAACCAGAATAGCACCCTGGCGGAGCAAATTGGCATGGCTCTCCAGCACAACATCGGTCAGGGCCAGCATCAGGGGATGGCCGGGGTGGATCATGCTGGCAAAAGCCAGGCCTGACCGCTCCACCGGTCGCACTGCATCCTTAGTAAAACAGACACGCTCATAGCGCTTCAAAACAGGAGCAAGGTCTCTGCGGTTGCGGCCAGTGATCAACCGGTCACGCTCACGGAGCGCACCTGGTACATGGGTTATCTCGAAACGCTCCAACTCGCGGGGATAAATAGAGCCGTTCAAGGACTCGAATGCTTTCATGAAAAAAGAACGGACAAAGTAGGGCTGTAGCCTCCTGGCCTCGGCTTTTTCCATTTCCTCCTTGACAGCAAAAAGCCGTTCCGGCCCGAGGGTCTCGTTGGCCAGAGCGTTCCGGTCAAGGATGCTTTTAAGGTGGTCGTGGTCCAGAGCGTTTTCAATTTTTTTGCCCAATCGGGCGCGAACTTCGGGTTGATCGCCGTAACGGATGGCCTGCATGAGCAATTCTTTAAGACTGGTGTCCTCAAAAACCTCGCCCAAGATGTCGAATACTCGGCCCTTTAAGGCCTTGCTTTCGACCTCCAGTTTCTGTAGCAGCCGATGGAAAACTTCACCCTCACGGGTCTCCTTGGCTACCAGATTCCAGAGGTGGCAGACCTCCTGCTGACCGATACGGTGGATGCGGCCAAAGCGCTGTTCCAGGCGGTTCGGGTTCCAGGGAAGATCGTAGTTGACCATCAGGTTGGCATTCTGGAGGTTCACGCCTTCGCCAGCAGCATCGGTGGCGACCAAAACCCGGATGTCAGGGTCAGAACGGAAGAGGGCCTGGGCCTTGCGGCGGTCGTCGCGGTGGGTGCCGCCATGGATGGTGACAATGCTCTGGTGTCCGCCAAGGACTCCGGAAATTTTCTCATACAGATAGTTTAAGGTGTCGCGGTGTTCGCTGAAGATGATAATCTTGCGTAGACGTCCACCTGCATCGAACATCTGCGGCTCGTTCTGTAGGATGCGTGAGAGTTCATCCCATTTGCGGTCCTGACCTGAGGCGACCAACACCTTGGCCTGCTGTTCGAGGCCTTGCAGGATGATGATTTCCTGCTCCAGTTCGGCGATAGTTTGGGCCGCTGTGGCTTGATCGACAAGAGATTCTTCAAGCTGCTCCTGCTCGTCGGCGCTGAGATCGTCATCATCCTCCGGGAGTGTATCGAGGGTCTCGGCCAAGAGACGCTGACCACGGGCGCTGACGGTATCTTCGCGAAGGCGGCGTTCAAGCCTTTCCCGACGACGCTTAAGGGACTGGAAGATGGCCTCAGGACTAGAGGCCAGGCGGCGTTGTAGTGCAGTGAGGGCGAAACCTACCGAGCCCCTGCGCTGGCCGTCGAGCTGATCGGCCTTGCCCATTTCGGTCCGTACATAGGTGGTGACAGCCTCATAGAGGGCTGCCTCGATGTCGGAGAGCTTGTAATTGACAGTGTAGGCCCGGCGCTCAGGAAAAAGAGGGGTTCCGTCGAATTTGACCAGTTCCTCCTTGACCATACGGCGCATGAGGTCGGAGGTATCCACCTTGTGGACACCGTCGCGGAACTTGCCGTAGAAGCGGTCGGAATCGAGGAGCGAGAGGAAGAGCTGGAAATCCTCTTCCTTGCCGCTATGCGGGGTAGCTGTCATCAGCAGAAGGTGGCGGGTCTGGGCGCCAAGATTCTCGGCCAGCCTGAAGCGGCCGGTCTTCTCTAGTTTGTTGCCGAAGAAATGGGCTGCCAGCTTATGTGCCTCGTCGAACACCACCAAGTCCCAGCCAGCGGCGCAGAGTTTCTCCTGCAACTCCTCGTTGCGGGCCATCTGGTCAAGACGGACAATGAGATGGTCGAGGTCATCAAAGGGATTGCCGGATGGAGTAGCAGCTTCCAACTCCTTGGAGAAGATGCGAAACTCCAGTCCGAACTTCTCGAACATCTCATCCCGCCACTGCTCCACCAGACCACCAGGGGCGACGATGACGATGCGCCTGGCATCTGCCCGCATGATGAGTTCACGGATGTAGAGCCCGGCCATGATGGTCTTGCCTGAGCCAGGGTCGTCGGCTAGGACAAAACGCAGGGGCTGTTGCGGCAGCATGGACTCATACACAGCAGTGATCTGGTGCGGCAGAGGGTCCACATTGGAGGTGTGGACGGCCATCATTGGATCGAACAGGAAGGCCAAGTCGATGCGCTTGGCCTCAACGGTGAGCTTGAAGGCCTCGCCATCACCGTCAAAGGTGAAGGGGTGCTCGGTGGTAGCTGTACTGATAGACTCCTCGTCTGCACGCCCCAGCAGCCGTTCCTTTATCGCTCCGTCGGGGATGCGATAGATAATCTGGAGGGCACCCTCACCATGCGGTACCACGGCCACCACCGTGGCGATCTGGGCTGGCTCAATACCGACAAGGCTGAGGCCTGGTGAGATGTTTTCAAGTTTCATGGAGTTGGTCGCATTCTGAATTGGAGTTTCATTTTTGATAAACCAAGCTGTGTTTTATCCGCGCTGTCTATTTTGGAGTATTGGCTTCTGCTGTCGGATTTTTAAAGTGGCGCGTTCAGCGATTATTTTCATGAATGTCAATATGTCCAGGGTCTACCCCCGGCTCCAAAGTTATCGTCTCACCCCGAGGCCCTCTGAACACGGTCTCGCCAGTCAATTTCTCGTACCCCTTCCACTCACCACCGCCGCTCTCTTTGCACACAACCTCGCCAGTGAGTTTTTTATAGCAGTTCAGCTTGGTCTCTGCATGCACCGAGGTACAGATACCGATTGCTAAGAGTAAAAACAGAACAACATATTTTTTCATTTTCCACCTCAGGCGAGATGCAGATATTCCACTGGCTAACCTCTCACTTGACGGCTTTTTTTGATCTTGCTATTGAAAGCCCTTAAACCACCACAGAAGTTAGCCTATCTATCCAACAAATGCCCCACAAAAGTCAATACTGAGAAAATACCAAAGTCGTTATGTGCGATGAAATTTAATCGTGATATTTCATCATTCTGATCATCCTAGCAGGATACCTAGGACAAATGGTGTCCTACCACAAAAAGAATTAAAAGGAAGCATCCTCCCCGAGATAACAACCCATTGCCGTTCTTCCCACGATGACACCCTCCACCTTATCCTGTATAGTAGGACCATGAATCCCGTCCCCAGCCCAACCATCTCTGCGGTCTACACCTTCAATCGCAAGGGCGAATTGAAACGGCCCCTCTTTGCCTGTAGCGTTTCGGCTGGATTTCCAAGCCCGGCGGATGACTACATCGAGGGAAGGCTCGACCTCAATGAACTCATGGTGGCCAACCCCGCCGCCACTTTCTTCGTGCGGGTGGCAGGCGACTCCATGATCGGAGCCGGTATTCACCACAACGACATCCTGGTGGTGGACCGTTCCCTTGAGCCAATCAGCGGCAAGGTGGTAATCGCGGTGGTCAATAATGAGCTGACCGTGAAGCGACTGATCAAAAACGATGAGGACATCTGCTTGAAGGCTGAAAGCCCCGACTATCCAGACATCCACATGACTGAAGGAAACACCTGCGAGATCTGGGGTGTGGTCGCCTTCGTAGTCCATTCCCTGTAGGCCGCTCCATGCCAGCCCTCTTTGCCTTAATCGATTGCAACAACTTCTATGTCTCCTGCGAACGGGTATTCAGCCCAGAGCTTGAGGGGAAACCGGTTGTGGTGCTCTCCAACAATGACGGCTGCATCATCGCCCGCTCCAACGAGGCGAAGGCCCTGGGCATCAAGATGGGGGAGCCATACTTCAAGTGCAAGCCCCTGATCGAGCGATACCGGGTTCGGGTATTCTCTTCAAACTATGCTCTCTATGGCGATATGTCCCAACGGGTAATGAATGTGCTGGACAGGCTTGAGCCCAATGTAGAAATCTATTCCATCGACGAGTCCTTTATCCAGCTGCCCTTGGCTAGCCAGGAGACTCTAAGCATAACCGGTGAGAACATCCGGAATACCATTCGGCGGCATACCGGCGTCCCGGTCTCCGTTGGCTTTGGCCCGACCAAGACCCTGGCCAAGATTGCCAATCGCATCGCCAAGAAGAATCCGGAACATGGCGGGGTGTTTACCATCCTGCCGGACAGTGATATTGAAGGTGTTCTCAAGAATATCGAGGTGGGGGACGTATGGGGTATCGGTGGCCGTTCCACCCAGAAGCTGGCAGGTCAAGGCATCCATACCGCCTATGACCTGAGCCGGGCCAGCGAGACTTGGGTTAGGAAGCACCTGAGCATCACCGGGGTCAGAACCATGCATGAACTGCAAGGCACCCCCTGCTTCCCTCTGGAGGAAACCCCGCCGCCCAAACAATCCATTGCCTGCTCCAGATCGTTCGGCACCCCTGTAAGCGAGCTCAAGGAGATGCACGAGGCAGCGGTATCCTATATCTCCCGTGCCGCCGAAAAACTCCGCGAACAACAGCTCAAGGCCGGTAGCCTCACCCTGTATCTCACCACCAGCCAATTTCGCACAGACCAGCCCCAGTACGCCAACAGTAGAACCATGACCTTGCCTTGCCCCACAGCGGACACAGCCGAACTGATCGCACAGGCTGTACGTTGCCTCAAAGAGCTATTTCGACCGGGCTATGCCTACCAGAAGGTGGGGGTGGTACTCACCGATCTAATCCCTGAGCATATCCACCAGGGCAATCTCTTCATAACGGCCCGTAGGAACCGCGACAGCCTCCTGCAAGCCCTTGACCGTGTCAATCAACGCTGGGGCAAGGATACGCTCCAGTATGCCTCTGCTGGGCTTACAAAGCCCTGGCACCACAAACAGTCCATGAAGTCGCCTTCTTACACCACCAATTGGCGAGAGCTCCCCATTGTCCAAGCTACCCGTGACTCCGCTGCGACATAAAAGCATTTGGGGTATCTGTGCAATTCCTGTTACCATTCCAAGCAGGTCAGTTCGATAAATATGATCACGGAGAGGCAATGAAACGTTTCAAATATCGAATGAAAGACGGTAAGGAGCTTTGGGTGTGTGAAAGCTGCAAGAAAGCCCGTGCAGACACTATCCTGCTGGGCGACTTGAAACTCATCGGCCGAAAGGACGACCTCGCCGCCTGCGAGCAATGCGGAGCATCAGACGATCCGATAATTGGGGTCAATTCAGTTGCAGCGAGCCAACTTTATTGAAGTGACCCTACCACAGGGGCTTTCCAGAAATTCCGGGAAAATTTTTAGACTTTATTTTGACGCCTTCTGTTGTTGCCTTATCGAGTCCAGATTTGGCGGGAAAAAATTTGGAAACGGGTTCTGTGTGTGTCGGGTACTTGACTGACTCCAGACGCCGCCGGATCGACACCAGGGGGCCCCACCCCACCCCCCGGCCCTTGACTAGGGTCCCCCTCAGGCCGTGCCCCCAACTTAACTGTATTGTCCGAGGAATCCATCTTGCCCTGGGTGGCATGGCGGTCTTCGCTTGCAATCATCAACCGACTTTGGATCGGCCAGAGTGTCATCGGTTATTCGATATATTCCGTGGGTAGCAGGATGCAGGAGCCTTTATTGAGCATTTTTTCCCAAAAGAACGCAAATACTGGTAAGGCAAACGCTCATTTACTACTGCCCCGGTGGCCTACCCGTAGGGGCATGTGCGTCAGAGGCGTCCGCTACTTTTGGGATGGGTTTCACCGGGCGTGTTATCGCTTCCAGCCTCCGCAGATGGTCCTTGGCCTGCGCTACCACTTCCGGGTTTTTGCTCGTCCGGATTAGATACTCCGCCGACTCCTTGATCCCCGCATCCTTCGGCAGTCCGTGTCTCTTGTTCCAGCTTTCCCTGCTCATCACTGGCCTCCGTTTTGCGGTATTGTTCACTATTTTTGAGGGGGTTTTGCCAGAACTGTGATAGAGCCGCCCTCCGGCGCAAGTTCTCCTTCGCCAGAGCTATCGCCTCTGGGTTTTTGCTCGTCCGGATTATGTACTCCATCCTCTCTTTCCCCCCGCTTCCTTCGGTAGGCCGTGCCTCTTGTTGAATGACTCCGAGCTCATAGTCTGCACCCTTTTAGGTGTATTTTCGCTACTTTTGGGTGGGTTTCGCCGGGCGCGTGATTTTCTCCAGGCGTTTCAACCGGTCCTTGGCTCTCGCCACTATTTCCGGATTTTTGCTCGTTTGGATTAGATACTCCGCCACTTCCTTGACCCCCGCGTCCCTCGGCAGGCCGTGTCTCTTGTTGAACGATTCTTGACTCATCGCCGGCCTCCTTCCCCGTATCAAGTTGCTATTTCTTGAACCGACCCCCCAGACCACCATCCAAAAATAGTTAGGCTACTTTATGTTCTGCTTTTGAGGTGCTCATGTCAATCAGTGAATGAGGGGACACAGAATGCTAGCCAAAGAGAAGCTACACATTAGATATGATGCGGATAACCGTCGCCTTCTGTTGATTGTCGCGCTCGAACGCCCCATGGTGTTTCCCCAGTAACTCCAGGGCGCGGATGGCCTCTGAGGGCTTGAAACGTTTGTCATCTGGGTCCATGCAGCGGCGAACGATTTCCTCTAGCGATTCGATCACGGATGCAGCACTGGAGCGGGTTAGTGCTGATCTGGCCTCAATTGCGGCCCGGACGGCGGCTTGCACTGCGGGCCTAGAAAGTAATGCCTTCCCCGTTTTGGTGGCGTTCGTCTCCTCGTAACCCGCTCTGACAGAGGCTTTGCGGGGGTCCAGGTCCACCATGTACTCCTCAACGAATCTCTGCCACTTCGGGTTTCCGATCGGAATTAAGCCCATTTCTACCCTCCTTAAAAATTTATGAAATCAGCTGGACGCTGTATTGGTGCGGCTTTCCAGGTAAACGAGGCGTATAGATTGTGCATGAAGGCAAAGTTTGCATTTTTATATTTGTGCGGATTGCATGTAATCTGGATTCCGAGAAAAGGTTTGGTAGAAGGTCACTTCCTCAACTGATGGACCTTTATGGTTTGGGGATAAAAAGGCCAGTCCATGGCGGATGATTCTTGAATTGCTCGGCTTTTGTTCTTCCTGTCGCCAGCAGGTTGCCAGTATGATTCTGCCAGGCACAGCCGGGGTATTTCCGTCATCATCCTAACTTTGCTTTTGGTGGTTCGCTGAAGCCACGTTGGACCCGCCGTCGTTTTCATCCTCTTTCATTGGCTCTGGATAATGTCTCTCTCTACATGGTGATTCTTTAAGATAGTGACAAATATGCCACTCCAAACAGAAAACGGATAAAATTACCGTTTACTACGATAATTCAGCAAGATGATGCAATTTTTTGACTTTTCCCAGGTGTCATATTTGTCACTCGAAAGACTTTGGTTTTTCCTTTTGGAGTGTCGATTTTGTCACTTGAAAGAGGTGTTTCCGGTGTCATATTTGTCACCGATAATTGTTTTTTCTGTGCATTGTACGCCGCCCATCCGCGCCCCAGTAAGGTGTCCTTGACGCGAGGTTTTTTTGTTGTCTGGTAATCCGGCTTGCCCCACTTCATCCAGCGATCGGCCACATAGTAGGTGCTCATATCCTTTGACCTTCCGCCCGCTCCCTGGTGGTCAATATCAATAAAGCCCTTATCTATCAGCTCATCCAGGCCGTTGCGAAACTCCCGGCGGGGAATCCCACCTTTTTCTGCCTCTGAATAGCAGAAAACGATTTTCCCGTTATTTACGATCCTGCGCGAGTCCGACTTGCTCTTGTGCTTTTCTTTGGCAATGACGCGTTTTGTCAGGAAACGGAGATAGACGTGCATTCCCCATTTTGACAAGCTCTTGAAGGCGTCAGAGTTCATCAGTTCAGCTTCAAGATAGACACCACGCATCTATTGGCCCTCGGTTAGGATATGCTGGCCGACACGTTGAGAATTACCTACTTCTGAATGTCTCTCCTCGCCACAATTGTTGCTCATATCTCTACCTCTTGGTTTTTTTTCCTGATTGCGCCGTGCTGATGAAGCGGTTTCCTCCAAGCCATTCATCGAGGTTTTCTTGGAAATAAAATATCCTGCCAAGTTTCACATACTTCGGCCCGGTGCCATCGCACCGTTTCATGGCCAAGGTTTTTGTGCTTAATCCGCAGTACGATGCGGCATTTTGGGTATCCATACGTCCATCGGGAAATACCACTACGTCAACTGTGCAAAGGCCTTCGGTCATCTCACTTCTCCCTGTGTGAATTTTGTAGTAACAAACAGCACAAAGAATAATGTATAATTATATGTATTGCAAGAGAACACATGTGCGGTTATGTTGTGATAGAACTTTCAAGAACTTTCGACAAGGAGGACACACATGACAAGTAAGGATAAACGACGAGGTGGGGGTGGGAAGCTTACTAGGACGGAAACAGTGACTGTGAGGCTTGACCCAAAGCTGCGCTACCTTGCAGAGCTTGCGGCACTTAAGCAGCGGCGAACACTTTCAAGCTTTATCGAATGGGCGATTGAGGATTGCATGACAAGGGTCTGCCTCCTTGAAGAAACAAATAAACACCACAGTATTACTTTGGCCGACGCAGCTGAATATTTATGGGATGTAGATGATGCGGACAGATTCATTAGGCTTGCCCTGCACTATCCTGAATTACTTACCCACGAAGAGCAGATACGGTGGAAGTTAATACGAGAAAACGGTCACTTATGGAAGGGTGGATTTGTTGGTGACGACTATGAATGGGCTTGGAAGGTGAAAGAAGAGTCTCTTATTTTTGAACGACTCCGGCTTTATTGGGAAATATTTTGCGGTGTTGCCCGCGGTGAGCTCGCAGAAGGTACTCTTCCTGAATGGGAGCGCAACGATATTCCAGCCCCTTCTCAAGATTCTCCCCATTAAGAGAGGTAGATTATGACAATATCATTTAGCAAGTTGACTCGTCCTGCCATGCGAAAACTCTCTTTCGGCGACAAAATTGCTGAACACGGGATTTATTTTGAGCGACTTGCCAACGGGGATGGCGTTTTCACCGTAAATATCATGGTGGACGGACAGCGCATTCATCGTGTCATCGGTCGTGAGTCAGAAGGGACTACTCGCACCCAGGTGGAAGAGTTCATTGCCAAGGTCCGAAATGACGCAAAGCATGATAGGCTTGCACTCCCAAGAGGACGCAAGATAGCCTTAGGTTTCAACGAAGCTGCTAGTCAATATCTTGCCAGGCTCGAGGAGTCCGGCGGTAAAGACATGAAAATGAAAGAACTGCGCCTGAAACATCATTTGGTGCCGTTTTTCGGCGACACCCGGCTGGCCAAGATCAGCAGCTTTGACATTGAACGATATAAGCATCAGCGCCTTCAGGAACCGATCATTGTTCGTCCCCGAGGGAAACTGCTTGATCGTAATCTCGGCCAGGTTTCCGCTGCCAAGCCGGGAACAATCAACCGCGAACTGGCCGTGCTGTCACACCTTTTCAATATGGCTATTGAATGGGGATGGATGGATAGGCGCCCTGCCAAGATCAGCCGGTTTAAGGAAGACCAAGGCCGCATCACTTATTTAACAATAGAACAGATCGCCAGGTTGGTAGAATGTGCAAAAACGGACGCAAATCCGATTATTTATCCATTCATTGCTATCGGGATCAGTACTTCGATGCGCAAAATGGAGATTCTTTCGATCCGAAGGGAAGACATCGACCTACAGCGCCATTCCATCTTCATCCATAAAGCGAAAGCGGGAGCGCGTGAGCAACCGATCACGAAAGACCTTGCAGAATTTTTAGCCTGGTATATTTCTGTCCTTCCCCCTGGATCACCATGGCTCTTCCCTTCGCTTGGAGCAAAATCTGGGCACGCAATGGATATTCGCAAGCCATTCCGCCGTGTTGTTGAAGCAGCTGGGCTTGACCCAGATCTGGTTGTCAGACATACGCTGCGCCATACCGCCATAACGCACTTGGTTCAGGCGGGAGTGGACCTCCCAACGGTCAAAAGGATCAGCGGTCACAAAACACTGATAATGGTGGAGCGTTACGCTCATCAGAATGGTGCGCATATTCAGGAGGCAATGGATAAGCTTGATGTGCGGCTTAAGCTCAAGTCCTGTTAATGGGCGAGCGCTGTATCGGTTATCTTGTCGCAATTACACAGGAATTACACAGAACGAAAAAAAGGGTTACAGCTAAAAAGCTGTAACCCTTTGATTTTACTGGTGCCGGGACCAGGATTCGAACCAGGGACACTCGGATTTTCAGTCCGATGCTCTACCGACTGAGCTATCCCGGCAAAAAAGTAGCTATCATATATTGAAATCTGTCCTGCTTGTCAACCTAATTTCACGAGACCGTTTATTTCATGACCACTCGGGTGGCGGCCAGATGGTCGTGCCAGGCGCATTTTTCCCGGTCGATAAGACTCCAGAAAATCCCGAGCCCCAAGGGCAGAATCGAGAGGCCGTAGCCGATAAAACGGAGAAAGGCGAGGCCCGGTGTCACCTCCCCGCCATCAACCCGCACCACCCTGAGACCCATGAACATCTTGCCGAGGGTCTGCCCCTGCCAGCCGTGCAGTGCCAGAAAATACACCGCGACGAACAGGGGAAAGGTGAGCAGGAACACGACAAGGCTGAGGAGGATGGAGGAAAGCAGGATCAGCCAGTGGGGGGAAAGCGCCCACAAGGCCGCGGCCACCGCGCAGAAGCAGCAAAAATAGAGAAGGTGGACCAGGAGGATGTCGATGGACAGAGCCATGCCGCGGGCCAGGAACCCGGCGTACCGGTGCTGGGGAGTGGCCTCCCCAGCACCGGGGGCGTCGTTTTCCTTACTTGTCATCGTTTTCCAGGGTCAGGCCGAGATCAGGGATGTCGGTGCTTGCCGGCTTTTTGGGAGCTTCCGCCGGGGCTGGGGGATTCTCGTCATCTTCCAGATCGAGGTGCAGCGCATCGGGTTCATCTCCGAGGGAAAGCTCAAGAATGTCTTGGTCCTCTTCCTTGTCCGCGGGTTTCGCCGGCTCCTCATCAAAACTCATCAGGGAGGAGAGGTCGATAATCTCCTCATCCTCCGCACTGGCCTGGGGTGCCTGGGGCGGCAGCGTTGTCTCCTCAAAATCGTCAAGGTCGCTTTCTTTTTCGTCAACGTTCAGGGTGTCGCCGGAATCAAAGCCGGAAAATTCGATGCCGGTGAGCGAGGCTTCTTCCGCCTCTGGAGCCGGAGGGGGCTCGGCCGGTTCTTCTTCCTCGCTTCCCAGCGACAGCACCAGCTCTTCTTCCTCTTCTTCCTGCGGCGGCACAAGGTCTGAAACATCGATATCCTCGAGACCAAGAGAAGGCAGGGGTTGATCTTCCAGATCGTCATCGTCCAGCGGCGCCCCGGCGAAATCGAGCTCTTCTTCGTCCGTCGGCAGGGCTCCGGTTTCAAATTCGTCCAGGGCAAGGGTCTCTTCTTCCTCTTCTTCCTGGAGCGCGGGTTCCGGCTCATCATGGGATGGGGTTTTTTTCCCGAGGACCGCGCCCAGGAAAAAAGGAGCGGCCGCTTTCCCCACGGTGCCTTGGAGCTGTTCGGCCACGGCGGTCAAGTCATTGCTGCACTTGCCGCAGGATCTTTGCCGGTCAAACGAGATGTAGCCGCATTTTGGGCAACGCATGGTGGATCTCCCTTCGCGCAGTGGGGCCGATGTTCAAACCGCAGGCCCGTCAAGAAAAAAAGTATGGATAACACTACAACTTTATTATATATCTTCACGGATGGTCAAGACATTCTCCTGTATCCGCAGGAAAAAAGCAACCGCAGTTTTCCCGGCCGGGAAAAAGCCGGTGCACGGTTTCTTGCAAAAGCCGGCGAACCGCGTTACCTTTTTCTGCCCATGCGTTTGCGCCAACCCCTTTTCTCAGAGGAGAGAAAAATGAGATGTGCCTTCCCCTCCCGTTTCGTTCTGTGTCTGTGCCTGCTGGCCATTGCCGCGACAGGGTGTTTTTACCGTGATCCGGTGCGCCATCTTTCGTCGGATATCTGTCTGGTTACGCCCAACCTCACCCAGAAGGAGGTTCTTGCCACGCTTGGGCCTCCGGATCAAAAACAGAAGGGGGAGCAGGGCGAGATCTGGCTCTATCACGAGGTGAAAAAAAGTTTCCTGAGAAAAACCCCCTATGTCGGGGAAAAGATCGGCTCGGAAAATTATGATGTGGTGACCATCACCTTTGCCGGGGACATTGTTTCCACCTGCCTCTATCGCGCCTATAACGAAGAGGAACTCAAGAAAAGCGGCATTGTCATCAGTGGACCGAGTGCGGATTAACAAGTACGAAAAATTTCGGGCCCGCATGGTTGAGGAGCAGTTGCTCCCCAGGGGCATTGAGGATCAGGCGGTGCTCCACGCCATGGAGGTGGTTCCGCGCCATCTTTTTGTCGCCGATGCCCTGCACGCCCAGGCCTATGGCGACTTTCCCCTGCCCATCGGCCACGGCCAGACCATCTCCCAGCCCTATGTGGTGGCCCTCATGACCCAGCTGCTCCAGCTCACCGGGCAGGAGAAGGTGCTGGAGATCGGCACCGGCTGCGGTTATCAGTCCGCCATTCTCGCCACCCTCTGCGAACGGGTGTACACGGTTGAGCGGATCAAGCCCCTTTTGGCCCGTGCGCGAAGAACCTTCGACCGGCTCCAGATCTACAACATCATGAGCAAGGTCGCGGACGGCACCGAAGGCTGGCCGGACAATGCCCCCTTCCCGGCGATCATCGTCACCGCCGCCGGGCCGCAGATTCCGCAGCCGCTGGTGGATCAGTTGGCCGACCCCGGTGTTATGGTGCTGCCGGTGGGTGATCTGGAGGGCCAGACCCTGATGGTGGTCAAAAAAGAAGGGGGGGTGGTGACAACCACCGAGGTGGAAAGCGTCCGCTTTGTTAAGCTGGTCGGCACCTATGGCTGGAAGGCGGCCTAAACCTGTAATCGGCCACAGGGCACCGCATCTGCTTCGCAGTCTCGCTCACGCTCGCTTAGCTGTCATCGGCCTGTTCGTGTGCAATAGCACACTTCACAAGCCTCTTTGTCGGACACTTCTGCCGACAATTGACACGCGCATCTGCGGCACCCTGTGGCCGATTACTCTGGGGTTGCATTCCCCCCCTGCCTTCACCCCCGTCTGGCCAACCGTCGGACCTCGCCCAGGGCCTCTTCCAGATCAAAGGAAAGAAGCTGTCTCTCCTCCATGACCACCCTGCCGTCAATGATTACGGTGGAGACATCGCTGCCCCTTCCCGCATAAACCAGGGTCGCCGGGTTATGAAAGGGGGTGAGGCGGGGCTGGTTGCGGTCGATGATGATGCAGTCCGCCCG
>Ga0172380_10000975_pt1 | contig 51271 bp, 44 predicted proteins | sample Leawe162metaG_FD_119747 | JGI IMG/M metagenome (GOLD analysis project Ga0172380, IMG submission 119747) | Leachate microbial communities from a municipal landfill in Southern Ontario, Canada - Leachate well 162 metaG | ecosystem: Engineered > Solid waste > Landfill > Unclassified | place... | reverse complement strand
TGCCAGGATTGACCGAACGGCCGCTGACCCCGAAGAGCGCCTCATAGATCCTGCGCACACTGGGACCCGAGGTCTTGGAACCGGTGCCGCCCTCGGTCACCATCATCACGACTGCGTACTTCGGATCATTCGCAGGCGCATACGACGCGAACCAGGAGGTCGAGGTCTTGCTTCCGGTCACCTGCGCCGAGCCGGTCTTCGAGGCAACAGGAATCTGGGAGAGGGGGAAGCCAAGGAATGGCGTCTTGCCCGAGCCATCGGTCGTGACGCCCGGCAGCGACGCGTGCAGGAAGGCAATCGCGGACCTCGGCGCAGCGGCCTTGGACTTCACGACCGGAGCGAACTGCTGCACGACCTTGCCCTCAGGCCCGATGACGCCCTTGACCACGCGTGGCTGATAGACGGTGCCGCCATTGGCGATCGCCGCATAGACCATGGCCATCTGCAATGGCGTCACGCCCGTGTCGCCCTGACCGATGGCAGCGTTGAGCGCATCGCCCTCGCGCCAGCGGAATCCATCGGCGCAGTTCTCCTTGTCGAGCGAGGTGAAGAAGTCCGCGAGCTTGGGATTGGTCTTGCGGGTCTCCGAATACCCGTCGAGCGCATTCGCGCACCAACTGTCCTTCTTGGCATCCCAGTTCTCGGCCTTGAACAACCGACTGGAGACCCGTCCTGCCGACTCGCCAGGAAGGTCGATGCCCGTCTTGGAGCCCAGGCCGAAGGACTTGGCCATGGTGGCGATCGGATCCGGTGCGGTACGTGGGGCATCGAGGCCGCCGCCCTGCTTCCACATCTTGTCTGCGATGCCATAGAACACCGTGTTGCAGGACACTTCGAGGGCACGAGCAAGCGAGATGGTGCCGTAGCCACGCGATTCATAGTTGCGGAAGGTCTGGTTGCCGGCCTGGTACTGGTCTGGGCATTGGTACTGACCGTGCAGGTTGAAACCGTCCTTGCCTGCAGCTGCGGTGCTGACCACCTTGTAGGTGGATCCTGGAGCGAAGGTGCCCTGGATGGCATTGGATGAGAGCGCCTCGGATGTCTTCAGCGCCTCATACTGCTTCTTCGTGACACCACCGACCCAGATCGCTGGGTCATATGTGGGATAGCTCGCCATCGCGAGAATGTCGCCGGTCTTGACGTCGACCACAACAGCTGCCCCCGACTTACCGCCATAGCCCTGCGAATGCGCGCGCTGCACTGCAGCGACCAACTGCTGCTCGACAACAGCCTGCAACCGGGCATCGATGGTGCTCACCAGGTAATTGCCTGGAGTCGCCGCATCGAATCCCAGCTTGCCGGTCACGTGCCCAGAGGTGTCGATCGCCAGTGAGGTGACCTCCGGCTTGCCGCGCAGGGTCGTGTCGTACTGCGCCTCGAGTCCGGAGCGTCCGACCACGTCAGTGCGTCGCAACCGGTCATAGGCCGAGGAGTCGCCCTGTGCTTGGAGCTGTGACTCGGTCACCGGACCGAGGTAGCCCAGGATGTGCGCGGCATTGACGCCGAAGGGTGCCGGGTAGATGCGATTGGCATGCAGCTGGGCTGAGATGCCTGGGAAATCCGTGCTGCGCTCCATGATGTTGATCGCAGTCTGGGTATCGATGCCATTGGCGATCGGAACCGGCTGATAGGCCGACCCGTTCCAGCACACGGGTGGCGGCTTGGCACCCTCGGTGCCGCAGGTCTTGAGCCGGTCGGTGATCTTCTCCGCCGGCAGGTTCAGCAGCAGGGCCAGGCGGTTGATGACCGCAGTGCCCTTGTCCTTCTCGCGCTGCAGGGTGACCCGGTCGACAGTGACCTCGAGGGTGGTGCGGTTGGAGACGATGGGGCGTCCGGCCTGGTCGAGAATCAGGCCGCGCACCGCTGGTCGAACGATCTCGCGAACCGTGTTGTTCTCCGATGCCGCGCGATAGAAGTCCCCGCTGATCACCTGCAGGTACATCAGCCTGGCGAACAGGGTGAGCATGAGCGAGAAGACCAGGACGCCCAGCACCATGAGGCGCAGCACCGAGCGATCACGCACGCTTTGCTCCCGACTTGTGACGACCATTGCCTTCGAACTCTGACTCATCAGAACCCATGGGGGTTCCTTGAGTCCAATCCGGGTCCCTCATATCGCAACCTCAGGAGTGAACTTCTTCACCACCCATCGCAATGGCATCACTACGAACGGTGCCAGGAAGGCGCTGTAGAGCGCGCCGCTGAGGATCAGGCCGGCCATATTGCCCCACACCACGGTCGGCTGTCCCAGGAGCGAGTCCACCAGGCCCCGGGCCAGGATCACGCCAGCGGTGATGCCCGCGACCAGCGCGATGATGAGCGGAACCGTGCGGTCACGGGGGTCGATCGCCCGGCCTGCGACGAAGGCCGCAGCCATGAACAGCAGGGCATTGACGCCGACCACCCCTTCGGTCGAGGGCGCGAAATCGAGCAGGATGCCAGCGGCGAATCCATAGATCATGCCCATCGCCGAGCCGTAGGCCAAGGCAACGGCGATCACCGAGACCAGCACGAGATCAGGCGTGGCTCCTGGCAGACCCAGCCTGCCAAGGAAGGAGTTCTGCGTGGTGATGGCGATCAGCAGCGTGATCGACAGGATCAGTACCTGGCGCAGCCACATCAGGAGGCCTTGGGCGAGGGCTGCGGGGTCGCCGAGAGCACGTCGCTGGACGACGTCGGGGTCGGAGTCGGTGCTGCTGTCGCCTCGGCCGCCGGGCGGGCAGGGAGCACTGAGTCGCGCGGATCGGTCCTGGGCGGACGCACCACAACGCCGACGATCGACAGGGCCGACAGCTGCGCATATGGACGGATGGCGGCAACACGGGTCAGTTGGCCGGCGGTGCCACGCACCTCGGTGACCTCGCCGATGGGGATACCGGGTGCATAGGGCTTGCCGTTCTTGGATCCGAAGGTGACGATGGCCTGCCCGACATCGACCTTGGCCAGTGGATTGAGCATCTGGAATTCGAGTGAGTTCTGGTCGCCAGTGCCCGAGAGGATGCCGACCTCCTCGCTTCCGGCAATGCGAGCCCCGACCGAGACCGACGGATCGACGATGAGCACGACCGTCGAGGTGGTGCGGTGCACTGCCGATACGCGGCCGACCAGGCCATCGGCGTTGATGACCGACATGTCACGCTCGATGCCGTCCTGGGTGCCGATATCGATGGTGACCGTCCAGCTGAACTCCTGCTGCGGACCGACGGCGATCACCTCTGCCGGCGTGATCCGGTAGCGACCCGCACCGGCGACCTTGAGCAGTCCATCGAGGGCATCGGCTCGAGCCCGGTCCTCGGCCGAGCGACGCACCAGGTCGCTCAGTGCCTTGTTCTGGGCCTCGAGGGCTGCGATCTGGTCACGCTGGTCACCCCAGGTGCCCCACCAGCCGCCGACTGCGAGCACCGGGGAGAAGATGGCCGCACCAACGCTTTCAAGGCTGCCCACAGCAGTGCCGACCACCGACCGAAACGTGGCGAAAGGGCCCTTGCCGCCGCGCAGGTCCAGGATCGCGAAGGTCAGCGTGATGACCACGAGGAGCGCGATGACCACTCGGGCGCGGCGCTGCAACATGGTGAAGTACGGCGGGTCGTGAGACCAGCCGCCCTATCGCCGGGGCTCTGAGACGAGGACGGCCTGCAGTGCGTCGAATTCCTCGACGCACTTGCCCGAGCCCAGTGCGACGCAGTCGAGAGGACGGTCGGCAATGAGGATCGGCATGCCCGTCTCATGGCGCAGTCGCTCGTCGAGGCCCCGCAGCAGCGCACCTCCGCCCGTGAGAACGATGCCGCGGTCCATGATGTCGCCCGAGAGCTCGGGCGGGGTGCGATCAAGGGTTGCCTTGACTGCAGCGACGATCGCATTGACCGGCTCATCGATCGCGCGACGGATCTCCTCGGCTGACACCACGATGGTGCGCGGCAGGCCAGTGACCAGATCGCGTCCGCGGATCTCGGCGTGCGGCTCATCGGGCATCGGGAAGGCCGAGCCGATGGCGACCTTGATCTCCTCTGCCGTGCGTTCCCCCAGCATCAGCGAGTACTCGCGCTTGACGTACTGGATGATCGCGTTGTCGAGCTCATCGCCACCGACGCGCACCGACAGGCTGGTCACGATGCCGCCCAGTGAGATGACTGCGACCTCCGAAGTGCCGCCACCGATGTCGACGACCATGTTGCCGGTGGGCTCGTGCACCGGAAGCCCGGCTCCGATGGCCGCCGCCATGGGCTCCTCGATGATGAAGACCTTGCGTGCGCCTGCGGCATAGCCCGCATCCTTGACGGCGCGCTGCTCAACTCCGGTGATGCCGGACGGCACGCAGATGATCAGCCGTGGCTTGGCCAGGTGGCGGCGGCGGTGCACCTTCTGGATGAAGTAGCGCAGCATGCGCTCAGTAGTGTCGAAGTCGGCGATGACGCCGTCCTTGAGTGGCCGGATCGCGACGATATTGCCCGGGGTGCGGCCGATCATCCGCTTGGCCTCTGAGCCCACTGCGAGGATGCCGCCCGTGTTGTTGTTGATCGCTACCACCGAAGGCTCATTCAGGACGATCCCACGCCCGCGCACGTAGACCAACGTGTTGGCCGTGCCTAGGTCGACGGCCATGTCGCGGCCGACGAACGAGGACGATGCAGTAGCCATAGGGGAAGTGGCCCTTCCTGAGCGGGGGGACCTCATCTTACGGCCCAGACAGGTCAGGCGCTGACGTCGATGCGCTCGGCCCGTGCCACTTCCAGTTCACGGAGCCGGGTTTCGAGGCGAGCGGCCTGGTCTGCGGAGGCGTCGAGCCCGAAGGCGGCCGCAGTTGCAGCGCCAAGATCGGCCCGGTAGTCATGACCCAGGCTCTGGAAGTCGCCTGGCTTCACATTCGTGGCAAACAGGACATCGACCAGCACCTGCGCCCAGGTGACGCCAGGCAGCCAGGTCATCGACGCGGGGATATTGCGACCACGCGGCTGGTCGTCGCTCAGCCAGTCCGGGCGCTCGGTGATGAGATCGGGCCGGAACCGCACCACCGGATCGCCATCGTGCTCGAGGAACCACACGCGCGGGCGGTCGGTGAGATCTGCCGGGATCTGCTCAGGGCGGTCGATGGTGATCGACGACTCCGAGCAGCGTGCATGGAAGGCATCGGCCGCCCTGCCTCCTGGGGTGCCGACCCACAGCGCCTGGGTGATGCCATAGGCGTCGAGATCGGCCAGGCCCGCCGGGATGGCGGTCTCCTGCACCTGGGCGCCCAGGCTCTCGCCATAGAGCAGCAGCCGCGGTCGCGTCGGCCGATCGCGCAATTCAGCCGCGAGGGCGTCGAGCAGCTCGCGCTGGGTCTGGGCGGCAACTGCCACCTTGCCCAGCGACAGGAAGGACGGCAGCAGCCCGTAGCCGATGGCCACTGCGGCACAGTCACCCCGGGCGAGGATCTCGAGTACGTCAACAGGCGTGCTGTTGGCATAGCCCGTGCCAGCAGGAGCCTGGATGAGCAGATGCGACCGATCGAAGGCGCCGGTTCGGCGCAGTTCGGCGATCGCCAGCTGCACTCGCTGCGCGATCGTCGGTGCTGCATCCACGCCGATGAATACCCGCACCGGCTCGGCAACGCGCTCGGCCCCCATGACGAATCGCACATCGGCCTCGCTCGTCATGGTGCCGACGAATCTGGCACCCTCGCGCCCGAGCGTTGCCAGGGGAACCGCAGAGGCGGCTGAACCCGTCACCAGCGGCGAGGGAGGCGGAGTCGAGAAACCGGGATCCAGATCCCGTCCCTTGGCGATCATGCCGCCCAGGACATTGCCCGCTGCATACCTTCCTGCGAGTCCGGCCACCGCGAAGATCCCTGCGGTGGCGACCAGTGCGACCGGCACGCGTTGGGGCCGTCGAGCCGCCGCAATCAGCAGGTCGGCCGAGAGTCCGACAGTGGTGCCGCAGATGCCACCGAGCAGGCCGGGGAAGGAACTGCGCACCCGGGCCGGCCAGGGAACCAGGGTTGCCCCACGTGCCTTCACGCCGACCACGCCACCGACCGCAGTGCCCAGCCCGAGGCCAAGGACGGTGGGACGCATGGCCTACAGGCCCGGGAAGAAGAGCTCGATCTCGCGAGCAGCAGACTCCAGCGAGTCCGAGCCATGGGTGACGTTCATCTGCATCTCGGTTGCAAGATCACCTCGGATGGTGCCCGGCGCGGCACTGGCAGGATTGGTGGCACCCATCATCGTGCGCCAGGACGAGATTGCGGCCTCCCCCTCGATCACGGCGGCGACAAGCGGGCCGCCGGTGATGAAGGTGACCAGATCCTTGAAGAAGGGCTTGCCCTCATGCTCGCCGTAGTGCTCCTCGGCGACAGCTGCGGTGAGCGTGCGCAACTCGAGGGCGATGACCTTGAATCCCTTGCGCTCGATGCGGCCGAGTACCTCGCCGACAAGTCCGCGGGCGACGCCATCGGGCTTGACCAACACCAGGGTGCGCTCAGACATGCTGCTCCTTCACAAATCGATGGATCCTCAGCCTACCGGGGGCGCAGCTGCTACCCGTTGCGCCTTGAGCGCATCGATGCGCAAGCCCTGCTGGATCGCAACGAACCAGAGCACGGCGAAGATGCCCCCGACGATGAACATGGCGGGCACGTAGAAGCCGATGGCGAGCACGACGACCTGGAGGATCCACCCGAGCGTGATGCCCCAAGGCCGGCGCAGGGTGCCGACGGTGAGCAGGAGCAGCAGTGCGATCCCGAAGCCCAGCCAGACGGCGAGCGCGGTATTGGCAACGGACCCATTGGTCGTGGCAATCGGTATCGCGAGCAGCACCACGATCGCCTCGAGGCTGAGCACTGCCGAGCACAGCACCTTCATTGATGCCTCCTGCCTGTCTGCATCATCTGCTTGGCCTCACCGACCAGCACGACCGAGCCTGTCACCAGCACTCCCCCACCGCCGTAGACCGCATCAGCCTCGGCCAGCGTGACCGCTTGGTCGAGGGCCGCAGAAAGGGACTTCTGCGAGATCACGCGGTCCTCGCCGAACACCTCGATGGCAATGGCATACAGCGAGTCAACGGACAGCGCGCGCGGCGATGTGGGCTCGGTGACGATCATTGTCGACAGGATCGGCTCCAGGGCGATGAGGAAATGCAGGGGATCCTTGTCGGCCAGCACGCCGACGATCCCGACGAGGGTTGCGAACTCGAAGGAGTCCTCCAGCGCATGCGCCAGTGCGACGGCACCTGCAGGATTGTGCGCGGCATCGACGAGCACCGTTGGCGTGCGTCGCACGATCTCCAAGCGCCCGGGTGAGGTGACCTGATCGAATCCAGCGCGGATGACATCGTCATCGACCGGTGGCTTCCCGGCGCCCATGAACGCCTCGACTGTGCACAGGGCAACTGCCGCATTGCGCGCCTGGTGCTCGCCGAAGAGCGGGAGGAACACCTCATCGATGCGTCCGCCGATGCCCTGCAGGCTCAGCATCTGCCCACCGACGGCGATCTGGCGGTCCATCAGGCCGAAGTCAATGCCCTCGCGAAAGGCGATGGCTCCCACCTGTGCCACTCGGGCGGAGATCACGGCTGCGGCCTCCTCGTCCTGGCCTGCGATCACCACATATGACTCGGGCTTGATGATGCCGGACTTCTCCTCAGCGATCGCGGCGAGCGTGTCGCCGAGGTAGTTCTGGTGATCAAGGGAGATCGGGGTGATCACGGCAACCTGGCCATGGGCGACATTGGTCGCATCCCACGACCCGCCCATGCCCACTTCGATCACGGCGACATCGACCGGTGCATCGGCGAAGGTCGCGAACGCCAGGGCTGTCATGACCTCGAAGAAGGACAGCTGCGGGCCGCCGTCGGCGGTCGAGTTCGCATCGACCAGGTCGACATAGGGCGCAACGTCGTTCCAGACACCGAGGAATCTCTCGGCATCGACAGGCTCGCCGTCGAGGCAGATGCGCTCACGCGGATCAATGAGATGTGGCGAGGTGAACAGCCCGGTGCGCAGGCCGTAGGAGCGCAGCAGGATCTCGATCATGCGGGCAGTCGACGTCTTGCCATTGGTGCCCGTCACGTGGATGACCGGATAGGAAGTCTGCGGGTCTCCCAGGAGCGTGGTCAACGAGGCGATTCGCGACAACGAGGGCTCCAGCTGGCTCTCGGGCCAGCGAGCAAGCAGGTTCCGCCACACCTCGTTGAGTGCTGCGTTCTGCTCTGCTGGGGAAGGGGCCACGATGCAGCAGTCTATGGAGCCGCACCGCCTCAATAAGATTGCCCACCATGACCGGCACCCGTGTTCCTGAAAAGCCCACCCTCGACGGCATCGAGGACCGCTGGGCCCAGAGCTGGGACGAGCAGGCCATCTACACGTTCGACCGCTCCAAGACGCGTGAGCAGGTCTTCTCCATCGACACCCCGCCGCCAACGGTCAGCGGCTCGCTCCATGTCGGCCACGTGTTCTCGTACACCCACACGGACTGCATGGCCCGCTACAAGCGGATGCGCGGCTTCGAGGTGTTCTATCCGATGGGCTGGGACGACAACGGACTGCCGACCGAGCGCCGCGTGCAGAACTTCTACGGCGTGCGCTGCGATCCGAGCCTGCCGTATGACCCCGACTTCACTCCCCCGGCCGTGCCTGATGCCAAGCAGCAGGTCCCGATCAGCCGCAAGAACTTCATCCAGCTCTGCGAGCAGCTCACTGTCGAGGACGAGGTCGTCTTCGAGCACCTCTGGCGCCGCCTGGGCCTGTCGATCGACTGGTCGCAGACCTACCAGACCATCGACGGCAATGCCCAGAAGGTCAGCCAGCTCGCGTTCCTGCGCAATCTCAAGCGCGGCGAGGCCTATCAGGCCGAGGCACCCACGCTCTGGGATGTCACCTTCCGCACTGCAGTCGCGCAAGCCGAGCTCGAGGATCGCGAACGTCCGGGCGCCTATCACCGCATCGGCTTCCCGACCACTGCAGATCCGGCAACCAAGGTGTTCATCGAGACCACCCGCCCTGAACTGCTTGCGGCCTGCGTTGCACTCGTGGCCCATCCAGATGATGAGCGCTACCAACCACTTTTCGGCACGACGGTGACCACCCCGATCTTCGATGTCGAGGTCCCGGTCGTGGCCCATCAGCTCGCCGACCCTGAGAAGGGATCGGGTATCGCCATGATCTGCACCTTCGGCGACCTCACCGACGTCATCTGGTGGCGCGAGCTGCAGCTGCCGACTCGACCGATCATCGGGTGGGACGGCCGGATTCTTGCCGAGACTCCTGAATGGATCACCACTGCGAGTGCCAGGCAGGGCTACGAGCACATTGCCGGCGCGACGAGCCACACTGCCAAGGAGCGTGTCGTCGCGCTGCTGAAGGAGAACGATCACCTCGTCGGCGAGCCGCGCGAGATCACCCACCAGGTGAAGTTCTTCGAGAAGGGCGACAAGCCACTGGAGATCGTGACCACCCGACAGTGGTACATCACCAATGGCGGTCGCGACCAAGGGCTGCGCGATGAGCTCGTCAAGCGCGGCAGTGAGCTCGTCTGGCATCCGGCGCACATGAAGGTCCGCTACGAGAACTGGGTCGAGGGGCTCAATGGCGATTGGCTGATCAGCCGCCAGCGCTTCTTCGGGGTGCCGATCCCGCTCTGGTATCGCCTCGATGCTGAAGGCAATCCCATCCATGACGAGGTGCTGATGCCGCAGGAGGGCGATCTGCCGATCGACCCGAGCACCGATGCCCCTGCCGGCTTCGACGAATCCCAGCGCAATCAGCCTGGCGGCTTCATGGGCGATCCCGATGTCATGGACACCTGGGCCACTTCAAGCCTGACCCCGCAGATCGCCGGCGGCTGGGAGCGCGATCCGGATCTGTGGAGCCGCGTCTCGCCGATGGACGTGCGCCCGCAGGCACACGAGATCATCCGCACCTGGCTGTTCAGCACCGTGGTGCGCAGTCACCTCGAGGACGATCGCCTGCCGTTCAAGCATGCCGCGATCTCAGGCTGGATCCTGGACCCCGACCGAAAGAAGATGAGCAAGTCCAAGGGCAATGTCGTGACCCCCATGAGCCTGCTCGACGAGTACAGCGCCGATGCGGTGCGCTACTGGGCCGCCTCGGGCCGTCCTGGCACCGACACCGCCTTCGATGTCGGCCAGATGAAGATCGGCCGTCGCCTTGCCATCAAGATCCTCAATGCCAGCAAGTTCGTGCTCGGCCTGGATGCCCGGCAGGACGACGCGGCCATCACCACTCCGGTCGACCGCGCCCTGCTCGCCAGCCTGGCTCGTGTGGTGCAGCAGGCAACTGACGCCTTCGAGGACTACAACTATGCCCGGGCCCTCGAGGTGGCCGAGACCTTCTTCTGGAACTTCACCGATGACTACGTCGAACTGGTGAAGGTGCGCGCATACAGCGAGGTCGACCTGGCAGGCGCAGCCTCAGCGAAGGCCACCCTGGCAACGACCCTCGATGCGCTGCTGAAGCTCTTCGCACCCTTCCTGCCATTTGTCACCGAGGAGGTCTGGAGCTGGTGGCAGCAGGGCACGATCCACCGAGCCAGCTGGCCGGTGGCACAGCGGATTTCCGCGCTTGCCGCTGATGGCGACACCGCGCTCATCACCGATGTCGCCGAGTCGCTCAGCCAGATCCGCAAGTCGAAGTCCGATGCCAAGGTCAGCATGCGTGCACCGATCCAGACCGCGACCATCAGCGCGACTGTTGAGCAGACCACGCGCCTTCAGCTCGCGGCGCGCGATCTCAAGGCAGCAGGGTCGATCGAGGAGCTGCACTTCGCGTTGGGCGGCAATATCGAGGTCGCTGTCACCCTTGCCGCTGTCACTGACTAGCAGCCGGCGGAGTCCACTGCACTGAGAGCTGCTTGCGCACCAACGGGATGAAGGTCTCGATGGGCTCATTCGGATACTCCGGGTCGAATGAGACCTCGTCGTACAGAGCACAGAACTCCGCAGTCTGATCGAAATGCGGGCTGTCGCGATACGCATCGCGGCCATTGGGGTCGATGCCGACCCGACTGCCGTAGAAGTAGGTCTGGAACAGCGGATGATGCTCGAGCATCCACAGATTGGCCTCGGAGATGAACGGCTTGAGGATCGCCGCAACCACCTCGCCGTGATTGAGCGGGCCCAAGGTCTCGGTCACATCGTGCAGGAGGGCGACCACCACGTATTCATCATCGCGTCCGTCGCGCAGGGCACGCGTGGCACTTTGCAGGCTGTGGGTGCGACGATCGACCGGATACGCCTCATCGCCGCCCAGCTGATCGAGCATCCCAAGCAGCAATTCGGGCAGGCGCTGGAGATTGTGCTCATGCACCCTGCGCAGCACCGCAAAGTCATCGGCGGTCATGTCGTCCATGCGGTCGAAGTGCATGTGACCGGGATCGGCTGGCTCACTCATCGTCAGGTATCCGGATCAAGGCGCTAGGCGGACTTGTCGCGACGTTCTTCTTCGCGAGGCATCAGCGTGGGATGCACCTTCTCGCGCACGACCTCGTCGGTGATGACCACCTTGCCGACATCGGTGCGACTCGGCACGTCGTACATGACGTTGAGGAGCACCTCCTCGAGGATCGCTCGCAGGCCGCGTGCACCTGTGCCCCGGACCAGGGCCTGGTCGGCGATCTCATCGAGTGCCTCAGGAGTGAACTCGAGCTCGACATCATCGAGATCGAAGAGACGCTGGTACTGCTTCACGAGCGCGTTCTTCGGCTCAGTGAGCACTGCTACCAGCGCATTGCGATCGAGCTTGCTGACTGCCGTGAACACCGGCAGGCGACCAATGAACTCCGGGATCATGCCGAACTTCAGCAGATCCTCAGGCAGCACCTGGTTGTAGATGTCGAGTGGATCGATCTCGACCTGCGAATGCTCTCCCTCGATGATGTCGAAGGTGAAGCCGAGTGCCTTCTTGCCCATGCGCTGCTCGATGATCTTGTCGAGCCCGGCGAAGGCCCCACCCACGATGAACAGCACATTGGTGGTGTCGATCTGGATGAACTCCTGATGCGGATGCTTGCGCCCACCCTGGGGTGGCACTGACGCGGTGGTGCCCTCGATGATCTTCAGGAGTGCCTGCTGCACACCCTCACCGGAGACATCGCGGGTGATCGACGGGTTCTCGCTCTTGCGGGCGACCTTGTCGATCTCGTCGATGTAGATGATGCCGGTCTCGGCCTTCTTGACGTCGTAGTCGGCGGCCTGGATCAGCTTGAGCAGGATGTTCTCGACGTCCTCACCGACATAGCCCGCCTCGGTGAGGGCGGTGGCATCAGCGATGGCGAAGGGAACATTGAGCATCCGTGCCAGGGTCTGGGCCAGCAGGGTCTTGCCCGAGCCCGTGGGCCCGAGCAGCAGGATGTTCGACTTGGCCAGCTCGATGGCGTCGTCCTTGGCACCCTCGCCGCCGGCCTGCACGCGCTTGTAGTGGTTGTAGACGGCGACTGCCAGGGCCTTCTTGGCAACCTCCTGGCCGATGACGTACTGATCGAGGAACTCGAAGATGTCACGGGGCTTGGGGAGCTCGCCGAGACCGAGCTCGATGCTGTCGCTGAACTCCTCCTCGATGATCTCGTTGCAGAGCTCGATGCACTCATCGCAGATATAGACGCCCGGGCCCGCTATGAGCTTCTTGACCTGCTTCTGGCTCTTTCCGCAGAAAGAACACTTGAGCAGATCCCCGCTCTCGCCAATGCGTGCCACGCCTATACCCTCCGTGAAAGTGTCATGCCGACCCCGCTGACGCTACCTTGCCTGGGCCTTTCATGCAGAAATACCGCACGGCGCGCCGCAACGCATGTGCAGGTTGTGACGATTTAGGCCTTACGTGACGCAATGACCTGATCGATGATGCCGTACTCCTTGGCATCAGCAGCAGTCAGGATCTTGTCGCGCTCGATGTCCTTGGCAACCTGCTCAGGGGTGCGGCCCGTGTGCTGGGACAGCAGGCCCTCCATCTCGACGCGCATGCGCAGGATCTCATTGGCCTGGATCTCGATATCAGATCCCTGCCCGCCACCCTCGGTGTACGGCTGGTGGATCAGCACCCGTGCATGGGGCAGGGCGAAGCGCTTGCCGGGGGTGCCTGCCGCCAGGATCACGGATGCCGCCGAGGCAGCCTGGCCGAGGCAGACCGTCTGGATCTGCGGCTTGACGAACTGCATCGTGTCGTAGATCGCGGTCATCGCGGTGTAGGAGCCGCCGGGAGAGTTGATGTAGATCTGGATATCGCGATCAGGGTCCATCGACTCGAGGCAGAGGAGCTGGGCCATGACGTCATCGGCCGAGGCATCGTCGATCTGAACGCCCAGGAAGATGATCCGCTCCTCGAAGAGCTTGGTGTACGGGTTGTGGGTGCGCTCGCCATTGGCATGACGCTCGCGGAACTCCGGGAGGATGTAGCGACTCTGGGGATTCATGTAGCTCACTTGTCGTCTCCCTTGGTGCTCTTCTTCGGCTTCGAGTCCGGTGCATCGGTCGAACTGGAGTACACATGATCGATAAGACCGTATGAACGGGCTTCCTCGGCATCGAACCAGCGATCACGATCGGAATCGGATTCGATCTGCTCGAGCGGCTGACCACTGTGGTTGGCGATGAGCTGAGCGAGCCGCTTCTTGATGAAGAGCATCTGCTCTGCCTGGATCTTGATGTCGGAGGCAGTTCCGCCGATGCCACCGAGCGGCTGATGCATCAGGATTCGCGTGTTGGGAGTCGCATAGCGCTTGCCGGCGGTGCCGGCGCACAGCAGGAACTGGCCCATGGATGCCGCCAGTCCCATCGCGATGGTGGTGACGTCGTTGGGAATCAGCTGCATGGTGTCGTAGATGACCATGCCCGCAGTGACCGAACCACCTGGTGAGTTGATGTACAAGGTGATGTCCGCATCAGGATCCTCGGCAGCCAGCACCTGCAGCTGCTTGGCGATGCGATTGGAGTTCTCGTCGCGGACCTCGCCCTCGAGCCACACAATGCGCTCGCGCAGCAACCGCTCATCGAGCATGTCACCAAAGCCGGTCAAGCCTCCTGCGGCCATGAACGGGCCGGTCGGTGCAGAGAAACTGTTACTCACGCGAACCTCCTGAAGTGAACTGCTCTGACCCTAACCTGCACGAGCACCCAGACCTTCCCCAGATGGCACTGTGTTCGCCCGCAGCCAAATGGCGCATCCACGCTGCTGTAGCGGGCAAAGCACTGCGGGTGCCGCCCGAAGGCAGCACCCGCAGTGAAGTGTGGAGACTCAGTCGACCTCGACCTCGCCGAAATCAGGCATCGGATTGAGCTCAGCCTCGAGGGCTTCGAGATCGACCGCATTGCCATCGGCATCGACGACGCTGACCTGCTTCAGCACGACGCCGAGTGCCTTGCCGCGGCGAATGTCCTGCAGCGCCATCGGAACCTGGCCGGCCTCGACCAGCGCCTGGGCGAATTGGTCCGGTGCCATGCCGTAGCGCGGTGCGTTCTGCATCAGCCAGGAAGACAGCTCGGTCTCGCCGACGGAGATCTCCTCGGTCTCGGCGATCTTGTCGAGGATGAACTGGCTCTTGAGCGAGGTGCGAGCCTGCTCGGCCACCTCGGTGCGGTGGTGCTCGTCACCCTCGTGACCATCGTGGAAGTGATCCTCGATCTCAGCGTCGATGACGCCCTCGGGAAGCGGGATGTCGATGAGCTCCATGAGCGCCTCATGGGTCTTCTCGCGAGCCTGGCCCACCTGCTCGATCTTCTTCATGCGCACCAGGCGCTCGGAGAGATCAGCGCGCAGCTCCTCGACGGTGTCGAACTCCGAGGCCAGCTGGGCAAAGTCGTCATTGAGCTCGGGAAGCTCGCGCTCGCGCACTGCCTGGACCTTGACATGCACGACCAGGTCGATGCCGGTCCAATCGCCGTTCTGCGGAGCGAAGGTGAAGGAGACCTCGCCGTCCTTCTTGGCTCCACGCACGGCGTCATCGAATCCGGGGAGCATGCCGTCAGTACCGAGCTCATAGGACAGCGCATTGCCGACCAGATCGTCGACTGAGTCGCCTTCGGGCGTCTGGCCCGCGATGTCGACCAGCAGCACGTCGCCGTCGACTGCCTCACGCTCGACATCCTTCAGCGATGCGAAGCGAGTGCGCAGCGAGGTCAGCTGCTCATCGAGATCGGCGTCGCTCGGCACGGCGTTGGCAACCTCGACCTTGATCGAGTCGAAGGCCGGCAGTTCGAACTCGGGGCGGACATCGACCTCAGCGGTGAAGGAGAGCAACTCGCCGTCCTTGACCTCGGTGACATCGATCTCTGGTCGGGCGACGGGGACGATGTTGTTGTCGCGAAGCGCATCCTCATAGGCCTTGGGAACGGCGTTGTTGACCGCCTCGTCGATGACTGCCTCGCGGCCGAAGCGCTGCTCGATGACTCGGGCCGGGACCTTGCCCTTGCGGAAACCGGGAACGGTGACCTGCTTGCCGATGGTGGCGTAGGCCTCATCGAACGCCGACTTGAGCTCATCGAAGGGAACCTCGATGGCGAGCTTGACTCGGGTTGGAGACAGGGTCTCGACAGTGCTCTTCACGGCAGTTCACTCCTGGTTGTTTGGACAACAGAACCGTGCTGCAAGCACGATCCGGTGGTCGGGGCGACAGGACTCGAACCTGCGGTCTTCTGCTCCCAAAGCAGACGCGCTAGCCACTACGCTACGCCCCGCGTTTGACCGAGGGTGAAGTCTAGGGGTAGGCCTGCAGATCGACTAACCGGGTCGGTTCCCGGCTCAGATCGGATGAGCAATTCGACCGATGAGCCCGGCCCGTTACACTCTGCCGGTCGGTGTGAACCGATACGCGGGTGTAGCTCAATGGTAGAGCCCCAGCCTTCCAAGCTGGCCATGCCGGTTCGATCCCGGTCACCCGCTCCACTACGCCTCGAACGACCTCTGCCCCGTGCGTCAGCCACCGCTTTCAGCACACATCCTCGCCCAGGCATAGGGACCAAAGTCCCCCAGTGTCAGTCCCGCCCGGACAGTGGTCTAAGATAGTTGCATGACGCAACCAACTACCTCCCCGCTGGAGCGCACCCGGGCGTTCCTTGCCGATGCGGTGAGCGACTCGGCCGACGCCCAGGTAGCGATCAGCCTCCTGGAATTCCTCGTGACGGCCAAGCGCCTGGTTCCGGGGCAGCGCGACCAGGCAACGGTCAACGCGATGCTCTCCAAGCTGGCCATCGAAGGCCCGATGCGCTCCTCGGCCATCTCGCAGTACCTGATGCTCGACCCCTCCACCGTGAGCCGGCACATCTGCGCCATGGCCGATGACCAGCTGGTCACGCGCACTCCTGACGAGCACGACCGTCGTGCCCAGTGGGTCACCATCTCGCCCCTGGGCCAGCAGCACCTGCAGGCTCGGATGCTCGAGCGCATCTCTCAACTGAAACATGTCATTCGCGACTGGCCCCTGGGCGACAAGGCTGAATTCGGCCGACTGCTCGCACGGTTCGTCACGGACTTCGATCGCACCATCACTGAAGCGGAGCAAGCGTGAGCAGCACGACGCAGAATCAAGACCCCGGCCTGACAGCCGACCCAGATGCAGCACTGATCGCCGAAGGTGCGCCGGCAGAGGACCGCATCACTGGCAGTCGTCTGCGCTGGATCATGGGCTCGTTGATGCTCACCATGTTCCTGGCTGCCATCGATCAGACCATCGTCTCGGTCGCACTCCCCCGAATCACCAGCGAACTCAATGGACTGAGCTCGCTGTCGTGGGTGGTCACGGCCTATCTGCTCGCATCGACTGCCTCAACGCCCATCTGGGGCAAGATCTCCGATCTCTATGGCCGCAAGATCATGCTGCAGATCGCGATCGTCATGTTCCTCGCCGCATCGTTCCTTGCCGGCGCATCGCAGTCGATGGAGTGGCTGATCATCTCCCGCGGCCTGCAGGGACTCGGCGGTGGCGGCATCATGGTGCTGGCGATGGCGAGCATCGCCGATGTCATCCCACCGCGGGAGCGCGGTCGCTATACCGGCCTGTTCACTTCAGTCTTCGCCTTCTCGAGCGTGGCAGGGCCATTGCTGGGTGGGTTCTTCGTCGAGTCCCTGAACTGGCGTTGGATCTTCTACATCAACCTGCCATTCGGCATCCTGGCCTTCTTCGTGATCGCCGCGGTCTTCAATGTTCCAACCGAGAGGATTCCGCACAAGATCGACTACTTCGGGGCTGCGCTCATGGTGTCGGGCGTGAGCATCCTGCTGCTGGTCGCCGAATGGGGCGGTTCCCGGTACGACTGGTCATCGTCGAACATCCTGCTCATGATCGCCGCGAGCATCGTCCTGCTGTCGACCTTCGTCTGGCATGAGCTTCGCGCACCAGAGCCATTGGTGCCCATGTCGCTGTTCCGCAACCCGATCTTCGCCGTATCGAGCAGCATCGGCTTCATCGTCGGCCTGGCGATGTTCGGCGCGATCATCTTCATGCCGGTCTTCATGCAGATCGTGCAGCAGGCAACACCGACTGAAGCCGGATTGCGGATGATTCCAATGATGGCCGGCATGGCAGGTGCCTCGATCACCGTCGGCCGGCTCACCTCGCGCCTCGGCCGCTACAAGATGTTCCCGATCTTCGGCACCGCAAGCGCTGCCACCGGCATGCTCATCCTGAGTCGCATCGCTGTCGACACGCCCTACTGGTATCTGGCCATCGGCCTGTTCGTCCTCGGCCTGGGTATGGGCTCGACCATGCAGGTGCTGATGCTGTCGGTGCAGAACTCGGTGCATGTGAAGGATGTCGGCGTGGCCACGAGCGGCAGCACCTTCTTCCGCTCCATCGGCGGCACCTTCGGCACCGCTGTGTTCGGCGCGATCATGGCTGGCCAGCTCACCAAGAACGTCGAGGCAGCCCTGCCTGCTGACACGGCTCACAGCATCGACGTCTCGAGCATCACCAATGCGGTCAGCACTATCAGCGCGCTGCCAGCAGCGCTCCACGAGATCGTGCTGACCGCCTATGCAGGCGCACTCGGCCACGTGTTCCTCGTCGCCTTCCCGCTCATGCTGATCGGATTCACGCTGACCTGGTTCCTGAAGGAAGTCAGACTGTCACCACTGGTCGGGCATGAGCATGCCGAGGGCATCCTGCCGATGGAGTAGCACCACTACTGCTGCGCGACGTCCCACCACAGCGTCGCCACCTGACGTGGCCCCTGTGGCGGCGTCTTCGCCATCAGTTCGGCAATCTCGTCGTCGCGGTCATCAGTCAGGCAGAGCCTGATGCGCATGTTGCGAACAGCATCCCCAGATTCGACGACCACGCGGTTCTGCCACGTCGGGTCCTCCCAGATCTCCAGGTGCGCATCGAAGCCCATCGCCTGGGCGATGACATGCAGGTCGTCGGCACCAGGACGCGTCGGGCGATCGATATCCCAGAAGTGCTTCCAGAACGGGCTCAACGCCGTCAGGGGATGGCGCGTCGGCAGTTCGAGCACCACGCGAGATCTGGCATGCAGGTTGAGTTCAGCGAGAAACGGGACGATGTCCTGCACGTTGTAGGCGACGTGATGACTGACCACCACATCGCAACTCGGAACTGACTCATAGACGTCGTCCCAGTTGCCGAGCACTTCAACATGCTCGACTCCTCGTGATGCCGCAGCCAGGGCGAACTGATCGAGCATCGCCTGCTGGTGGTCGACACCCATGACCAGTGTCGCTGGCGGGATGAGGGCCATCGCAGCCCTGCCGCCTCCGCATCCGACATCGAGCACGCTTCCACCAGCGCCGAGCGCCTCGCGCGCCCTCCGGTGAGAGATGGAGTCCGGAATCTCGTCGCCGACGGTGAACAACTCGACAGGATGCACCCATGGCGAGGTCGGCGCCTGGGCCACGATGTCCTCCGGAATGGCCCAGGACTCAAGATCGAGGCGCCATTGATGGGCGAGCCCGAGCATCTGCACCATGGATTCCATGCCTCAACGCTAACGAGCGGCTCACGGTTATGTAAGCGGGCAACTGCAAGGATCGGCGCGTGCCCAACACCGCAATCGCCGGCATCGACGGCTACCCGAAGGGCTGGGTCGCAGCAGTCCTTGCAGACCACGGGATCACCTGGCGCATCTGCGGGGTGCATGACCTCGGTCCGCTCATTGCCGACCTTGCACTCGTCGCCATCGACATTCCCATCGAGCTGGTCTCGGAAGGGTGGCGTGCATGCGATGCAGAAGCGAAGCTGGCACTGGGCAGTGCAGCCTCGCGAGTCTTCATGACACCTCCCAGAGCCGTGCTGGAACTGGGCTTCGCTGCACCGAATGCCCAAGTTCAGGAACTGAGCCTTGCACTCACCGGACAGGGAGTGTCACGACAGGCGATGGCTCTTGCCGAACGCGTCCTGGCGGTCAACGAGCTGCTGCCCGACTCGCGCCTGTTCGAAGTGCATCCAGAACTCGTATTCGCCGAGCTCGGCGGAACGGTGCTGCCGTCGAAGAAGTCCGCTCAGGGAGTCGGCAGGCGCATTCGCGTCCTCGACTCGTGGCTGCAGACCCTGGGCACCAGCGCCGGGACCCTCCTTGAGCAGTGCCCAGTCGAGGTGCCGACCGACGATGCCCTCGATGCGCTTGCCGCGCTCGCAGGAGCGGTACGCATCAAGGATGGGGTGGCCAGGCACTGGCCAGCGCAGGGCAGCGGTCCGACGATCTGGGCGTAGGCAGGGAACTGACGGAGGAGACCGAATGCCAGATCGGCACTTGACGCCGCCCACCTAAGAGACTATAATTCTGGTCATGACTACGACCTCCTTGGCGACAGTGAAAGCTCAGCTCTCTGCATTCGTGGAGTCCGTGCACGGCACACATGAACGCGTGGTCATCACGCGCAATGGCGAGCCGGCAGCAGTGCTGATCTCGCCAGATGACCTGGAATCGCTGGAGGAGACCATCGCGATTCTGTCCGACCCGGAGGCCATGGCCGAAATCGCCGAAGCCCGCGCCGCAATCGCGTCAGGTGACCTCGTCGGCATCGCAGACATCAAGATGCGCAAGCGTTCGTGACCTATCGGATCCTGATTGCTCCGCCAGCCCGCAGAGCCCTCGAACAATCCCTGCCCGAGTCGGTCGCTGCGGCTGTCTGGGCATTCATCCAGGGCCCACTCGCGCAGAACCCGCATCGAGTCGGCAAGGAATTATCGGGCAGTCTGGCCGGATCGTGGTCGGCAAGGCGTGGTGAATACCGTGTCGTCTACAGGATCGACGAGGAGATCGTCACTGTGACAATTCTGCGCATCGGCCACCGACGTGCGATTTATCGCTGATTTCCGACTCAGTCGACCACGGGCCCCATCGTGCGGGTGCGCTTGATCTCCACCAGGCCAGGCACCTGCGACACCAGGACGAACCCGTCCCAGAGCCTGCCCGCATCCTCGCCGCGCGGAATCGGAGTCATGATCGGCCCGAAGAAGCCGACGGGCTTGCCGTCATCACCCTCGAAGGCGATGACCGGAGTTCCCACTCCGCTGCCGGACATCGCCACGGCTGCGGCATGGCTTGCCCGGACAGCCTCGTCATAGTCCGTGCTGTCAGCTGCGGCGGCCAGGCTTGCATCCAATCCCACCTCGGCCAGCGACTCGGCTATCACCTTGTCGATATCGCGCTCCTTTTGGAGGTGGAACCGCGTGCCCATCGCCGTGTAGAGCGGGTGGATGATCTCGTCGCCCTGCTGCTGGGCAGCAGCGATCAGGACACGCACCGGTCGCCAGGTGCTCTTGATGAGCTCCGCATACTCCGGCGAGACGTCATTGCCCTCATTGAGGACGCCCAGGGACATGACCTGCCACCTGACCTCCACATCGCGCACCTTCTCGACCTCGTCCATCCAGCGCGCCGTGATCCATGCCCATGGGCATCTCGGGTCCACCCAGATCGTCGCCTGCATCAGTCGCACCACACCTTCGCCTTGCGCTCCTTCTTGAGCTCATAGAAGCCGGGGGTTGCGGCAAGCAGGAGCAGTCCGTCCCACAGTTTGCCAGCAGCTTCTCCCCGCGGGGTTGGGGTGACGACTGGACCGAAGAGCCCGACCCGCGTGCCGTCAGGACCGGGAATGGCGAGGATCGGCGTTCCGACATCCTTGCCGCCAAGGGCCATCGCCTCGTCGTGACTTGCCCGCACAGCGGCATCGAACTCGGTCGATTCGGCAGCCGCCGCAACGGAGTCGGGCAGCCCGCACTCAGCCACTGCCATGGCAATGACCGCATCGATATCTCGATTGCGCTCGACATTGGTGAGTCGTCCGATGGCGAACAGCAGCCTGCGGGCCGCATCATCACCTGCAGCCGCTCGCGCCGCCTCAATGGCACGCGGGGCCTTCCAGGTTGCCTTGAGCCACGCCGCATAGCTCTCGGGGAGCTCATCGCCCTCATGCAGGATGTCCAGGCACATCACCTGCCAGTTGACCTGCACATCCCGCAAGCCGGTCACCTCTTCAAGCCAGCGAGCAGTCACCCAGGCCCACGGGCTCATCGGATCGATATAGAAATCAGCAGTCGTTGTCACACATGACACCGTAACCAAGCAGCGTGGCCCAGGTGGCAGGATCGGCACATGGCCAGCAACGAGAACCTCACCAGAGCAGAAGCAGCGGACCGCGCAGCATTGATCGACACCCACAGCTATACGGTCGATCTTGATCTCACCGGCGCCGATCCGCAGTTCGCAGTCGTGACCACTGCGACCTTCGCCTGTCGTCAGCCCGGTGCATCGACGTGGATCGATCACATCGCCGATGTTCATGCCGTTGAGCTCAATGGGGTCGCCCTCGATGTCAACCTCGTGGCCGATGGTGCGCGCATCACGCTGGCGAACCTGCAGGACGAGAACACCGTGACGATCACGGCAGCAGGGCACTACATGAACACGGGCGAGGGTCTGCACCGATTCGTCGACCCGGTCGACAACGAGACCTACCTCTACACGCAGTTCGAGTCCGCCGATGCGCGCCGCATGTACGCCTGCTTCGAGCAGCCCGATCTCAAGGCCACCTTCGAACTGCGAGTCACCGCCCCGGCGCACTGGAAGATCGTGTCGAACAGCCCCGCCCCGGTTGCCACCGAGGTGAGTCCAGGAGTCGCCCGATGGGAGTTCTCGCCCTCGGATCGCATGTCGACCTACATCACTGCTCTGGTTGCCGGCCCCTACTTCCTCGTCGAGGACGCCTATGAAGGCGCGCATGGCACCTACCCATTGGGCATCTACTGCCGCCAGTCGCTCTCGCAGTACCTCGACGCAGACGACATCTTCCTGATCACCAAGCAGGGCTTCGCCTTCTTCGAGGACCAGTTCAAGGTCGCCTACCCGTTCGGCAAGTACGACCAGCTGTTCGTGCCCGAGTTCAATGCCGGTGCCATGGAGAACGCCGCGTGCGTGACCTTCCTCGAGGACCTCATCTTCCGTTCGCGCGTGACCGATGCCGCATACGAGCAGCGCGCCAACACAATCCTGCACGAGATGGCGCACATGTGGTTCGGCGACCTGGTCACCATGACCTGGTGGGACGACCTCTGGCTCAATGAGTCCTTTGCCGAGTGGGCAGCGCACTATGCCAATGTGCATGCCACGCGCTACTCAGATGCATGGACCACCTTCGCCAACCAGCGCAAGGCCTGGGCCTACCGGCAGGATCAGCTTCCTTCGACGCATCCGATCGCCGCCGACATGGTCGACCTCGATTCCGTGCGCGTGAACTTCGACGGCATCACCTACGCCAAGGGCGCCTCGGCCCTGCGCCAACTGGTCGCCTGGGTCGGCGAGCGCGAATTCCTCGACGGCCTGCAGCAGTACTTCATCAAGCACGCTTGGAAGAACACCCAGCTTCCCGATCTGCTGGTCGAACTGGAGGCGACTTCGGGACGTGATCTATCTGCATGGACCGATGAATGGCTGCGCACCAGCGGCGTGAACCTCCTGCGCCCGCTCATCGAGGTAGATGACTCCGGCAACTACACCTCCGTGATCGTCGAGCAGGAGCCCCCAACCTCGCCCGTGGGCATCGCCCAGACCCTGCGCTCGCATCGTCTCGGCATCGGGCTCTACGACCTGAACGCAGGCCGCCTCGTGCTGCGCAGTCGCATCGAGGTCGACATCGCCGGCGGGCAGACAGCCATCCCCGAACTCTCCGGCGTGCGCCAGCCCGATCTGCTGCTGCTCAACGACGGTGACCTCACCTTCGCGAAGATCCGTCTTGATGCCCGCTCATGGGCAACCGTGGTCGAGCATCTCGGCGATATCGACGATTCGCTCGCTCGGGCCGTGATCTGGGGAGCAGCGTGGGACATGACTCGCGATGCCGAGGTGTCAACAGGCGACTACCTCGCACTCGTCCTCAGCGGCACTGCAGCCGAGACCGACATCGGAGTCGTACAAGGCGTGCTGCGCCAGCTCAAGAGCGCGATCGACCAATATGCCGATGATCGCAATCGCGATGCCTACAACGACCGCCTGGCCAGCGCCATGTTGGCGCTTGCAGAATCAGCGGTGCCTGCCAGCGATCACCAGTTGGCCTACACCCGTGCTTTCGTCGGCGCGGCACGAACCGATGCAGATCTCGGAGTCGTCGCAGGCCTGCTCGACGGCTCGATCGCGTGGCCCGGACTCGCAGTCGACACTGACCTGCGCTGGTTCATGCTCGACCGCCTCGTCACCACCGGCAAGTACGGAGATGAGAGCGTCGACAACGAGCTCAAGAGCGACGACACCGCCACCGGTCGACGCCATGCCGCCCATGCGCTCGCTGCTCGGCCCGATAAGGGTGCCAAGGAGGCCGCCTGGTCCGACCTGTTCGAGCGCACTGACCTGCCCAATGCGCTGGTCGGCGCAACCCTGGCCGGATTCGTCCAGCCGGAGCAGCGCGATCTGCTGGTGGCCTTCCGCGAGAGGTACTTCGCGGAGATTCCTCGTATCTGGCGTGAACGCACGCATGAGATCGCACAGGAGCTCACGGTCGGGCTCTATCCGTTCCTGCTGGCAGATGACGTGACCCTGAGCCTGACCGATGCCCTGCTGAATGGCCCGGCGGCCGATGACCTCGGGCCTGCTGGGCGTCGCCTGGTCGCCGAGGGCCGCGATGGGGTCGAGCGCTCCATCCGCACGCAGGCACGGGATCGGGCCTAGCCGTAACCAGTCATTGCATTCAACGCGCATATCGACAACAGGATCCAACCCTTCGACCGAGATCGACCATTTATATATCTATTAAGTCATTGATATATACTTTCACCGTGGAGCAGTTGCGGCTTGTTCGGCATCGCCTGGGTATGTCTCAGGCGCACGTGGCCTTCCTGCTCGGCACCCAGCAGTCCAATATCAGCGCCTACGAGGCTGGGACGCTGGAACCAGGTGTTGTGGTCGGGCGTCGCATTGCCGCTTTCCTCGAACTCAAAACTGGCACGGCGCATCAGGGAAGCTGGGCCGGGACGCTGCCCTCATGCGCTGCCGGACTGCGCACGTTGCTCAAGAGTTTCAGCGGTTCTGCGCACGAGTCTGATCTGGTGATCATGCGCACCGTCATTGGAATGCATGACGCGTTCAGTCAACTCACGTCGCCGGCCGATCAGGCGTTATTCCTCTCGCAGCCGAACTCCACAGGTGACCGCGACGTCGATGCCCTCCTGGCAGGCATGGCTGTGCATTGGTGTCGCACGACGAAAGCTCCGCGCGTTCCTTCGTGGACTCGCGAGTCTCACCTGTACCTGGATGACGCATGGTGGATCGGCGTAGAGGCCAGCACTCCGAAGTTGCGTGCACAAGCGTTCGTCAACGGCATCCCAAGCCTGCGCGCCCGTGGGGTGTTCCTTGATCGACGAACCCTGGCTTCGGTGTGACGTGTTCGCCACAAGAGAGCAGATCATCGAACTCCTCACCGACCTTGGTGCGCGCCTGGACGCGCAAGGACTCGAAGCAGAGCTCTACATTGTCGGAGGAGCAGCGATGCTGCTGGGATACGACCGCTTGGCAGTGACCAGGGACATTGATGCATTGATCACGCCGATGGGCGTTATCGATGAGACCGCAGCAACGATGGCTGCAGAGCGCGGTGATCTTGCGCCGGACTGGTTGAACGCCCGAGTGGCGCCACTGCTGCCTCGCATTGCAGACTCGCGCAGCTGGGAGATGCTCTCCGTTCCAGGATTGAGCGTGCAGGTCGCATCGGCCGAGCACTTGCTGGCGATGAAGGCACGTGCTGGCCGCGGGCCTCGCGACCTCCAGGACGTTGCAGTGCTGTGCGAAATCCTGGGCCTCACCCAGATACAGCAGGTCTGGGACATCTGTACCCAGGTGTGGGGCGAGGACCTCATCCGAGAAGACGTGCGCGAGATCGTGAAAGAGTTCCTGCAGACCAGAGGCATGGCATAGCCGCCTGGAAGGGCAATGAGGCCCTGAGCGCTGCACAACTGGAACTGCTAGCCCAGGGCCGAGACGAACAGCCTGACCTGCTCTGGGTGCTCATAGAGATCCTCGATCAGCACAGGCTGACCTGCAGCATCGGTCATCGGCACGCGCCAGTTCGGGTACTCCTGATCGGTGCCGGGCTGGTTCTGTGCTCGGCGATCGCCGACCACATCGGGCAGGGCAACCCCCAGCAGTCGTGCCGGGGAGGCTCCCAGGGCGCGATAGAGGGCGATGGCCATGGCGTCCAGGCCAGCGTCCGTCGTCAGGTCTGCGTCCTGGGCCAGCCAACCCTCCTCGCGCAGGATCGCCGCCCACTCCTCCCGCTCCTGGCGGGCGGCAGCTTGCTCCTCCTGCACTGGTCGAGTGAGCAGATTGAGCTCATGGCGGATGCGCACATGCTCATCGCGCAGGAATCCCGCAGTGGGCGGCAGGTCATGTACCGTCACGCTGGCAAGCACCTCGCGGCGCCAGTTCGCCGGACGCTTGACCGACCCTCCGTCGCCGGTCTCGAACCACAGGATGGTCGTGCCGAGGATTCCGCGATCGCGCAGGACTTCCTGGACCCAGGGCTCGACTGTTCCCAGATCCTCGCCGATCACGACGATGCCGGCGCGCTGGGCTTCCAGCACCAGGATGCCGATCATCGCCTCGTGGTCGAAGGTCACGAAGGTGCCCATGTTGGCGGGCTGTCCCTGAGGTACCCACCAAAGCCGGAAGAGTCCGAGCACGTGATCGATCCGAAGTCCGCCCGCATGGCGCATCATCGCGCGCAGGAGATCGCGGTAGGGCCCGTAACCGGCCTCGGCCAGGGCGATCGGGTGCCAAGGCGGCTGCGACCAGTCCTGGCCCAGCTGGTTGTACATGTCCGGAGGCGCGCCGACACTCACCCCTTGGGCCAGGACATCGCGCAGTGCCCAGGCATCGGAGCCTTCGGGATGCACGCCGACTGCAAGGTCATGCATGATGCCGATTGCCATGCCAGCAGCCTTGGCAGTGGCCTGCGTACGCGTGAGCTGCTCGTCGAATATCCACTGCATCCACATGTGGAACTGCACGCTGTTGGCATGTGTTCGCGCGAACTCTCGCGTCTCCTCGCTCCGCGGATCGCCGTACGCAGCTGGCCATTGAGTCGGCTTATTGCTGTAGGCGTCGCACAGGCTCGACCAGGTGGCGAAGTCAACAAGCCCCTGTCCCTCCCGCTGGCAGAAGTCCGAGAACTGGCGGGCACGCGGTGTCGTCAGACCTGACTTGAAGATGAGCTCGAGCGCCTTGCGCTTGGCGACCCATACGGCATCGCGATCAAGCAGCTCAGCCGTGGCATTCAGCTCGCGCAGCGGTGCGGCAAGCTGCTCGATGCGCTTGCGATCCCGGCGTCCAAGATCAGCGAACTCGGGCACATCCTCGATACGCAGGTACATCGGATTGGCAAAGCGACGCGTCACTGGCAGATAGGGCGAAGCAGCCATCGGCTTGGTCGGAGCAGCCGCATGCAGCGGGTTGATGAGCAGGAAGCCTGCATCGAGGTCGGTCGCACTCCACGCGGCCAGGTCAGCGCAGTCCCGAAGGTCGCCAAGCCCCCATGAGTTGCGGGACCGGGTCGCGTACAGCTGGGCCATGAAGCCCCACTGCCGATCGCCCGTGATGGCTTCGGGATCCAGTCGTGCCGGCGTCATCGCGAGTGGCGCACTCGCTGCTCGAACCCCCGAGTTCGCATGAACCGAGTAGTACCCGACGGGCAGATCATGCGGAATCGTGAAGCTCGCCTCGCCGATCAGCATTCCGTCGATCTCGACAGGATCAACCCAGTGGTCCATCTGCACGAGATCGGTGCGGAACCCGTCCTCGGCCTCGACCCAGACCTCGACATCATCGCCATGCGACACATGCACCCACAGTCTGCGGTCCTGGCCCTGCACGCCAACGGTGAAGGGTGGAAGCATCCGATGCCAATTGCGCTGGTGCTCCTGCTGCAAGGACGCCGCAAGCGCGACCTCGGACGATGTGTCATATCCAAGGGCGGTCAGGACAGCCTGCAAGGTTGCGGTCGACACCACGACTCGTCCGCCGGCTTGATCCCAGTACTCCGTCGCCACACCGCTCACGCCAGCCAGCTCGACGAGCAGCGGACTGCGATCTTGATCTGACATTGCGTTCCTCACCAAAGATCTGGGTGTCGAGAGAGCCAGGGCTGAGCAGATTCCATCTGAGCCGCCAATGAAATCAAGGTGGACTCATCGAACAGTCTGCCGATGAGCTGAATTCCAACAGGAAGACCCTCGGAAGTCCAATGGAGCGGAAGCGAGATCGCTGGCTGTCCCGTCAGGTTGAACGGTGAGGTGAAGGGTGTGAATGCGCACTGCGCAGCGAAATCGGCAGCGGGGTCGGCATCGTTGCGCAGTGCGCCGACTGCATGCGGCAGTTGCGCAAGGGTTGGCGTGAGGATGACGTCGTAGTCACTCATCGCCTGCAGCGCCTGGCGGGCAATGGTGCGCAGCCCTGCGATGGTGCGCACCAAGAGGCTTCCCGACACCCGGTCACCCATCTCGCGTAGCCAGGTGGTCAATGGACGGAGCAGTTCCTCCTGCTCTGCATCGAGCTCAGCCGAGGACGACAGGACACTCCAGAGGATCTCGAAGTAGGCGAAGACATCAGCAGGAAACGGCACCGCCATGTCCTCGACCCGATGGCCGAGCCGCTCGAGGAGCGCGGAGGCCTCCTCATAGGCCTGCAGGCATTCTGCATCGACGGGGACCGGGGCGATGATGGGTGTGGCAAAGCGACCGATCCGCAGCCTGCCGGGCTCGACACCTGCCGCACCCAGGAAGGAGCTGCCGCGCGCAAGCGGTGGTGCCACGAATGGATCGCCGACGAAAGGCCTGCTCAGGGCATCGAGGATTGCCGCCGCGTCGGCGACGGTACGAGCAAGAGGCCCCTGCACTCCGAGCTCACCGACCCCCTCACCGCCCGGGCCGTTGGAGACTCGTCCCCTGCTCGGCTTCAGGCCAACGAGTCCGCAGCAGCTGGCTGGAATGCGAATCGAGCCACCCCCATCGGAACCCACGGCTGCGGCGACCAGACCGGACGAGACGGCGGCTGCTGCACCGCCACTTGAACCACCGGCGGTGCGCATCAGATCCCACGGAGTGCGCGCGGGTGCCGCGACCTCCGGCTCGGTGTACGACGGCAGCCCGAATTCCGGGGTATTCGTCTTGCCCGTGAACACGAAGCCTGCTTCCTTCATTCGGATGACCGCATGATCATCGAACTCAGGAACGAAGTTGAAGGCTGCGGACCCAAGGCGGCAGGGAACCCCAGCCCAGGCATTGAGATCCTTCGGGGGGATCACGACCCCATGCAGTGGCGAGAGTCCCGACCGACCGACTTCGGAATCAGCCTTCCGGGCTGATGCCAGGGCAAGGTCTGGGGTGCGTATCGCGAAGGCCCCCACCGTCTCGTCAAGGAGTTCGGTCCGATTGATGTAGTGGGTGGTCAGTTCAACGGATGAGACCTCCTTGCCGGCGATCGCCCGTCCCTGCTCGAGAGCCGTGAGGTCATGCAACTGGGCCACGGGGGCAGCCTATGGTGAGTCTTGTGACCAGGCCTACGTATCCGATTGCGCATCGCTCAGAAGTCGTGGACACCTACCACGGAACCGTCGTGCCCGACCCATATCGCTGGCTGGAGGATGCCACGAGCGAGTCAACGCGCGCATGGGTCTTGGCACAGCGCGAGTTGATGGACGACGAGCGCGCCACCTGGACCGAACGTGATCAGTTCGCCGACCGTATGGAGCAACTGCTGGGAGCAGGCACGATCTCGCCTCCCTATGCGCGCGGAGACCGGACCTTCTTCGTGCGTCGCCTTCCCGGGGAGCAGTTCGCCTCCCTCCTGGTCCGTGAGGGCGGGATCGAACGAACACTCATCGATCCGATCGCCCTGGATCCCGATGGACTCACCACCTTGGACAGCTGGCAGCCGTCGAAGGAGGGTGATCGCATCGCGTACCAGATCTCCGAGGGAGGCACTGAGGAGTCAGTGCTCTATGTCATGGATGTTGCGACAGGAGAGAACATCGAAGGCCCTCTTGATCGCTGCCGCTTCTCTCCCATCGCCTGGCTGCTGGGAGGCGAGGCTTTCTACTACGTCCGCCGGATAGCACCCGAGCTCCTGCCTGAGTCGGAGCAGAACTTCCATCGGCGGGTGTACCTGCATCAGGTCGGCACCGGCGAGGACATCCTGGTGTTCGGCGCCGGCATGAACATGACCAACTACTACGGCGTGCATGTCAGTCGCGATGGACGCTGGCTCGAGGTATCGGCTGCCGAGGGCACGGAACCACGCAACGATCTCTGGGTTGCCGATCTGCATGCATGCTCACCTGAGCAGCCGAGGTTCACGCTCGTTCAGGGCGATGTCGATGCCCAGTCCTCATTGGCGTTCGGGCGAGATGGGCGGATCTTCGTCACCACCGACCTTCAGGCCCCGCGCGGCCGACTTGCCGTTGCCGACCCGAATGACCTCACCTCATGGACCGATCTTATTCCTGAGGATCAGGATGCCGTCTTCGACTCCTTCGCGATCCTCGACGGGAATGAGCTGGAAGCTCCACTGCTCATGATCGCCCGGACTCGACATGGCGTCAGCGAGCTTGCCCTGCATCGAGCTGATGACGGGACCTTCATCGAGCAGATCACGCTGCCTGGTGCTGGCACCACAAGCGGACCCATCGAGCACATCGATGGCGGGCCCGTGGTCTGGTTCGTCTACACCGATCATGCGACCGTTCCGCACGTCTACCAGTACGACGCACGCACACGCGAAGTCACGCTCTTCGCCTCGCCTCCGGGCGCGGTCGAAGTGCCTTCAGTGCACTCCACCCTCGTCACCTACACGTCGACTGATGGAACCGAAGTGCGCATGTTCATCATCTCTCCGACCGCAACGGCCGATCGGCCTCGCCCCACGGTGCTCTATGGATACGGCGGATTCGGCATCCCGATGACTCCCGGCTATTCAGCGGCAACCCTTGCCTGGGTCGAGGCCGGTGGGGTGTGGGCCATTGCCTGCCTTCGTGGTGGAGGCGAGGAGGGCGAGGACTGGCATCGCGATGGCATGCTCGACAAGAAGCAGAATGTCTACGACGACTTCCACTCGGCTGCTCGCTACCTCGCCGAGACCGGCTGGACGACACCGGAGCAGCTCGCCATCTATGGCGGATCCAATGGGGGCTTGCTGGTTGGTGCTGCAGAGACCCAGCAGCCTCAGTTGTTCAACGCAGTTGTCTGCGTTGCACCGCTGCTCGACATGATTCGCTACGTCACCTCAGAACTCGGACCCACCTGGACAGTCGAGTACGGCAATCCCGATGATCCTGAGCAGTTCAACTGGCTGCACAGTTACTCGCCCTATCACCGAGTATCCGAGGGAACGGACTATCCGGCGACGATGATCGCTGTCTTCGACAACGACACCAGGACTGATCCGATGCACGGACGCAAGATGGCCGCAGCCTTGCAGCATGCGACCTCAGGTTCGCGCCCGATCCTGCTGCGCACCGAAGGCGATGTCGGCCATGGTGCGCGATCCGTGAGCAAGTCGATCGATGAGTCCGCCGAGACGCTCGCATTCATGGCCAAGTGGACAGGGCTGGAAGGCGCATCATGATCTCGGAGTCGCTTGCCGCAGCCAGGGACATCACCTGGGACTCGATCTGGAACGCCATAGCCGACTGGCCATGGGACATCCCGCTGAAGCTGCTCATCATCCTGGTGAGTGCAGTCGCCGCGCAGATCCTCGTCACCCGCGCGATCCGCCGAACCGTCAAGAGCATGACCTCACGTGCCCGCACCACCCAGCCCAGTGACCTGCGGTCCTTGGATGACACGTCGGAACTCTCCACTGTCATGCTGACCCAGCGCACCGAGCAGCGCTCACAAGCCATGGGCGCGCTACTGCGCAGCACTGCGATCATCGCCATCTGGACCATCACCATCATGACGATGCTGACAACGATCGGCATCAACGTCGCTCCCCTGCTGGCCAGCGCTGGAGTGCTGGGTGTCATCATCGGCTTCGGGGCGCAGCAGCTGGTGGCCGACTACCTTGCCGGCATCTCGATGATCTTCGAGGACCAACTGGGTGTCGGCGATGTCGTCGACGTCGGCACCGTCACCGGGACTGTCGAGGATGTTGCGCTTCGCTACACCCGCATCCGGGATTTCGACGGCACGGTCTGGTACGTCCGCAATGGGCAGATGACCTTCGTCGCCAATCAGTCCAAGGGATGGACAGTGGCCCGCGTCGACTTCCCAGTGCCCTACGACGCAGACCTGGACAAGGTGCGCTCGGTCATCGATGCAGCAGGCAAGGCCATGGGCCGCAACGCAGAGTACGACGGGATCCTGCTCGACTCGCCCACCTACGCCGGTGTCGAAGTGGTGCGCGGTGACGCCATCATCATTCGCATCCTGGCCAAGACGGCACCCGAGAAGCAGTTCACGGCCACCCGCGCGATCCGGCAGGAGATGAAGGAGGCGCTCGACGCAGCCGACATCAAGGTGCCGGTGCAGACAGTGCGCTTCGCGCAGAATGCGAACGAGGATCCCAATGGGCCGGCGATGCGGCCCTGACCAAGGCCCCCATCCCAGCCAGATGCCACGGCGGCTGCGGGAAACGCTTACCCGGTCGTCCGGCACAATGGGCACGTGACGACCGAGCCCACGCCATATGAGCGCTTCGGCGGCGCTGAATTCTTCCAGGGCCTCGTGCATGCGTTCTATGAGCGCGTGGCTCGCGACCAGGTACTGCGCCCGATGTACCCGGATCACGATCTGGCCGAAGCAGAGCACCGCCTGCGGATGTTCCTCGAGCAGTACTGGGGCGGGCCCAAGACCTATGGGGATGAGCGCGGCCATCCGCGCCTTCGGATGCGCCACGAGCCCTACCCCGTCGACTCCGTAGCCCGCGACCGATGGCTAGTTGCCATGCATGATGCACTCGTCGAGCAGAACCCGCCGCAGGAGCTGGGCGACGAGCTCTGGCAGTACTTCGTTGATGCGGCCTTCGCCATGCAGAACGTGTACGACGACCGACCCTCGCCGTTTGGCCCGCAGGACGACGCTGGTGAGTGACCCCGGCTGGTGGCGCTCGGCAGTGGTCTACCAGGTCTACCCGCGCTCATTCGCGGATCACGACGGTGATGGCACTGGCGACGTGCAGGGAGTCATCAGTCGCCTCGACTACCTCCATGAGCTCGGGGTCGATGCCCTGTGGATCTCGCCCCTTTACCTGTCGCCGCTCCACGACGGTGGCTATGACGTCGCCGACTACCGGCAGATCGATCCACGCTTCGGCTCCCTCGATGACGTCCGGCAGTTGCTCGACGAAGCCCATGCGCTTGGCATCAGGATCCTCTTCGACCTGGTACCCAATCACACGAGCATCGATCACGCCTGGTTCCAGGAGGTGCTCGGTGATCCGCCCGGATCGCCATCCTGGGATCGGTATGTGATTCGCGAAGGCAAGGGCGCTCGTCATGAGCTGCCACCCAATAACTGGGAGAGCGTCTTCCATGGCGCAGCCTGGAGTCCGCTCGTGTCCCAGGGCAGTCCGACCGGTCACTGGTACCTGCACCTCTTCGACGTCACGCAGCCTGATCTCAATTGGGACAACCCAGAGGTGCGACAGGAATTCCACTCGATCCTGCGATTCTGGTTCGACCTGGGCATCGACGGCTTCCGCATCGACGTGGCCCACGGATTGATCAAGGCTCCGAGCCTGCCTGACGCTGTCATCGACGTGGCGCATCCTGAGTCCGATCTCAACCGACCCTTCTGGGATCAGGAGGGCGTACACGAGATCTATCGCGAGTGGCGAAGGATCGCAGATGCGTACCTGGAGCCACGGGTGTTCTGCGGGGAGGTCTGGGATGTCACTGAGGAGCGGCTGGCGAGATACCTGCGCAGCGATGAGCTCCACACCTGCTTCGACTTCGCCTATCTCTATGCAGGCTGGGACGCCCTGGCCATGCGCGAGGTGATCGATCAGACCCTGGCAACGCATGCCGCTGTCGGCGCGCCGCCTACCTGGGTGCTCTCGAACCACGATGTGATCAGGCATCGCACGCGCCTTGCCCCAGTTGCCGACGGCGTCGCTGATCTAGATCGTGGACTGGATCGCGCGAGAGCGGCCACGCTCTTCCTGCTGTCACTGCCGGGCTCGGCCTATATCTACCAAGGCGAGGAACTGGGCTTGACTGAAGTCACCGAGCTGCCGCCCGAATTGCGCGAGGACCCCGCCTGGCTGCGCAGTGGCGGCACCGATGGTGTGCGCGATGGCTGTCGAGTCCCAATCCCCTGGACTCGCATCGCACCAAGCCATGGGTTCAATGACAGCGGCGAATCCTGGCTGCCCCAGCCCGTGAGCTGGGCTGGGCTATCGGTCACCGCACAACGCGAGGATCCAGACTCCACCCTCAGCTTCTATCGTCGTGCGCTGCATATTCGTCGAGCCGAGGGCAGTCTCGGCGACGGTCGGCTTGAATGGATCGAGGTTGCAGCAGAGGGGGTGCTGGCCATCAAGCGAATCGACGAAGCACTGGGGGTCACGTCGATCATCAACACCGGCGAGCACCTCGTGCATCTGCCAGCTGCCCTGGGCACAGACGTATTGATCGCCTCAGGCGATGCGGTGGCCATCGTCGATACCGACGAGGGCAGTCACCTTGTGCTCGGCGCAGAGACTGCGGTGTGGATCCGCTCGCAGCAGTGACTACTGCTCGAGTGCGGCTTCGAGCATCGCCCGGACGTCGTCCGCGATCGGGCATGAGCCACCCGCGCTCGTGGCAACCATGGTGCTCTTGGCCTCAAGCGACACCCGGCCCTGCTCGTCATACAGCACATACGTGATGTCGTATGAACTGTTGCCGATACGCGATACCCAGGCATCGATCGGTACGAGCTCTGAACCGTGCAGGAGTGAGACCTTGTAGCTGATCTCCATCTTCGCGACGACCTGGGCGAACGAGGCAGCACGTTCGCCCATCAGCACGTTCTTGAGGTTGACGCGTGCCTCCTGGATGTACTGGCTGTAGTTCACGTTGTTGACGTGCCCTTGCCCATCAAGGTCGCTGATCCGTCGTTGCATCATCAATCGAACAACTGTCATGGCTATCCTCGCGTCAGCTTCCGGTAGGTGGCGCGATGCGGACGTGCCGCATCTGCACCAAGGCGTTCAACCTTGTTCTTCTCGTAACTGTCGAAGTTGCCCTCGTACCAGAACCACTGGGAATCACCCTCATAAGCGAGGATGTGCGTGGCGATGCGATCGAGGAACCAGCGATCGTGGGAGGTGATGACGGCGCATCCCGGGAATTCGAGCAACGCGTTCTCGAGTGAGCCGAGGGTCTCCACATCGAGGTCATTCGTCGGTTCGTCCAGCAGCAGCAGGTTGCCGCCCATCTTCAAGGTCAGGGCAAGGTTCAATCGGTTGCGCTCCCCACCGGAGAGCACCTTTGCCTGCTTCTGCTGATCCGGGCCCTTGAATCCGAACACGGACACGTAGGCGCGTGATGGCATCTCGACATTGCCGACCTTGATCCAGTCAAGGCCGTCAGACACCACTTCCCAGACATTCTTGCTGGGATCCAGCCCTGACCGGTTCTGGTCGACATAGGAGAGCTTGACCGTCTCGCCCACCTTGATGCTGCCCGAAGTCGGCTTCGAGTCCGCATCGCCCTCGCCTCCTGCCGCATCGACGATCATCTTGAACAGCGTGGTCTTGCCGACGCCGTTCGGGCCGATCACGCCGACAATGCCGTTGCGCGGCAGGGTGAACGAGAGGTTGTCGATCAGGATGCGATCGTCGAAGGCCTTGGTGAGGTTCTGCGCCTCGACCACGACTGCACCCAGGCGCGGACCCGGCGGGATCTGGATCTCCTCCATGTCGAGCTTGCGAGCCTTGTCGGCTTCGGCCGCCATCTCCTCATAGCGATCAAGACGCGAACGACTCTTGGTCTGGCGGGCCTTGGCATTCGAGCGCACCCACTGCAGTTCATCGGTCAGGCGCTTCTGCAGCTTGACATCCTTCTGCCCCTCGACCTTCAGTCGCGTTGCCTTGGTCTCGAGATAGGTGGAGTAGTTGCCCTCGTACGGGTAGGCGCGTCCGCGGTCGAGCTCAAGGATCCACTCGGCGACATTGTCGAGGAAGTAGCGATCGTGGGTGATGGCAATGACAGTGCCCGGATATTTCTCCAGGTGCTGCTCGAGCCACTGCACGCTCTCGGCATCGAGGTGGTTGGTCGGCTCGTCGAGCAGCAGCAGATCCGGCTGGCGCAGCAGCAGCTGGCACAGGGCGACGCGACGCTTCTCACCACCGGACAGCACCCTGATGTCAGCATCGGGGGCCGGACAGCGCAGGGCGTCCATGGCCTGCTCGAGCTGGGCATCGAGATCCCAGGCGTTCTTGTGATCGATGGCCTCCTGCAACTGGCCCATCTCGGCAAGGAGGGTGTCGTAGTCAGCATCCGGACTGGCCAGCTCGACTGAGATCTCGTTGAAACGGTCGATCATGCCCTTGATCTCGGACACGCCATCCTGGACGTTCTCGAGAACGTTCTTGGACTCATCGAGCTTCGGCTCCTGCTGCAGGAAGCCTACGGTGAAGCCCTCATGCAGCATCGCCTCGCCATTGGAGACGTCATCAAGGCCGGCCATGATCTTGAGCAGGCTCGACTTGCCAGCGCCATTGGGGCCCACCACACCGATCTTCGCGCCGGGCAGGAAGGAGAGGGTCACATTGTCGAGAACGACCTTGTCGCCGTGTGCCTTGCGTGCTTTTGAAAGGGTGTAAATGAACTCAGCCATAACGCGTGAGCCTAATGGCTGCGCGATATGGCTGAGTTCTGGGCAGATTGATCAGGCTCCGAGGGGGACGGACTCCATCTGATCTGCCGCAATGCCTGCGAGGTCCTCATGGATCTCGCCAGTCTCAGGGTCGACGCCTGCCGGAAGGTCGTCGATCTCGGCCAGGGCGAGTTCGGCTCCCTGCAGATCGGCGATCAGCCGATCCTCGCTCTCGACCACCGCCTGCCGCTTCACCCGGGTGAAGGCCGCCACCCCGCGCGACAAGTCCGGGCCCACCGCGCGTGCCTCGATGTCCTGATACCGAATGCGATGGGTGGCATCGCCGCACGGGCGCTCGACCTCGCGCGATCGCATGCGGCCGTGCACCACCACCGGCATGCCCTTGGTGATCGACTGCACGACATTCTGAGCCATGTCGCGCCAGCAGGAGACACCGAAATAGTGGGTATCGCTGTCAACCCACCGATCGCTTGCCCGGTCGAAGCGCCGAGGAGTGCAGGCGATCCGGAATGAGGCGACGGGGTCACCCGACGCGCTGAATCTCAGTGACACGTCGCTGACCACATTGCCGACGATGGTCAAGGTGATGTCGTGCATTGAACCTCCCTGGGGGCGAGACCGAGCCTGTTCTCGATGACGCAAGAGTGAGGTTTGACTTCTATCCACGCGATGGGCGAAACCAGGGTGTGGAGGGGGTCTCACGCCCTTGCGAACAGTGGATAACTTGTCGACTTCAATGAGATTTCAATTGAGCCGCTGAGCGTTTCCCGGCTAAAACTTGGCATATTCATGCGCACAACGCCGATATAGACTGGAGAGGGATATTGAGAGAGTTGATGACCTGGTCTGGCTGAGAGGTTGAGCAGTGTCCGAAGACCGACGGTTGACGTGTCGCGCCAAGTCAGTGCGCGAGCACCGCCGCACTCGAACGCTGACTTGCCTAATGATGGCGCTCATGCTGGCTGCGACCTCGATGCTACTCGTCATTTCACCCGCACAGGCGGTGGCACCTGGATCACCGACTATCGACTCCATCACCGCGGGCAATGTGACACTCTCCGTGAACTTCACGGTAGGTGGTGCCGGGGATTCAGCGATCACCAGTTACGAGTACTCGACAAATGGCGGGACCACATGGAAGGCCCGGGAGACCGGCACGACCGAATCGCCTCTGGTCATCACGACTGTCAGCACCGCTGCCACGGCCTTGGTCAATGGCACGGCATACACCGTTGCAATTCGAGCAGTGAACTCCAGCGGCAGTGGATCAGCGTCAACCACCGTGGCCGCTGTCCCCTCGACCGTCCCGACCGCGCCCACCGTGGGAGTGGTCACGGCTTCCAGCACACAGTTGTCATGGGCCTTCACCCCGCTCGCAACGACAGTGGCCATGGGCGGACTCACGGTCACGAATTACGAGTACTCACTCGATGGCGGTTCGACGTGGACCGTGCGCAGCCCATTAGCCGTCACCTCACCACTGGTGATCACCGGACTGACCAACGGAACGGCCTACAGCCTGGCACTTCGCGCAGTCAACCCGAATGGCTCCGGTGCAACGTCGGCTCTTGCCTCCGGTACCCCGAAAGGTGTTCCAGCCACTCCGTCAATCGTCTCGATCACCCCTTCGAGCCAGACGCTGACGGTAACCTTTACGGCAGCGAGCGACGGCGGTTCGACGATCACGAATTACCAGTACACGACGAATGCTGGCACCAACTGGAAGAACCGGGCCACTGGTACGACAGCGTCGCCGATCGTCATCACCACCGTCAGCTCTGGTGCCGGTGCATTGGCGAACGGCACTGCCTATGTCGTCGGGATCCGCGCGGTCAATGCCATTGGCAACAGCGCATCGTCGAACTTCGTATCCGGAACACCGGCCACAGTCCCCGGAGCGCCTACAGCAGTCACTGCGGTCGCCGGCAACGGCTCGGCAGCAGTGTCCTGGACAGCGCCTGCATCGACAGGCGGTGCAGCCATCACCTCATACACCGTCACGTCCACTGCAGGCGGGTTCACCTGCACCGCAACCACCACTCCATGCACGGTAACTGGACTCACTGCAGGAGGCGGATACTCCTTCACGGTCACTGCGACGAATATCGTCGGAACCTCAGCAGCCTCGACCGCATCGACATCGGTCGTCCCCACTGCCGCTGCGCCGAGTGCTCCCACAGGCGTCTCCGGCATCGTCGGCAATGGCCAGGTGACCGTGTCATGGAGCGTTCCGTCATCAAATGGCGGTGCCACGATCACCAGTTACACGGCCACAGCCTCACCGAGCGGAGCCACATGTTCAACCTCGGGGACCTTCTGCGTCTTCACCGGATTGAGCAACGGGACGGCTTACTCGTTCACCGTCACTGCGACGAACAGCGCAGGCACGTCGGTTGCGTCCGCGGCCTCCGGCGGGCTGGTCCCGACGACAGGAGTGGTCGCACCTGGCACTCCGTCAATCACGTCGGTCGTCGCAGGTGATGGCTCTGCAGTCGTCAACGTGAATCCAGGCTCAGGCGGCGCTCCGACGCTGTACACGGTCACCTCTTCGCCTGGAGGCCTTACTTGCTCGACCACTGGCACTTCCTGCACCGTCACGGGACTTTCCAATGGAACGGCATATTCATTCACTGCGACCGCATCCAACAGCGTGGGAACATCAGGGCGATCATCTGCTTCAACTTCCGTGACTCCATCTGCTTCGGTTGCACCGCCCACGCCTGCACCCACGACGGTGACTGCACCATCCTCGGGCACCATCGAGGCACCACCCGTCGCCGAGTCCAAGGTCCTCGTAGCATCCCCCAGCCTGAGCAAGGCGACCGAGAAGACACTCGACGCACTTGCAGCCAAGGCCAAGAAATGCCGGTGCAAGATCGCGATCACCGTCACTGATACCCGGACTGCCGCAGCGAAGAAGGCAGACCCCAGGCTTCCCAGCAAGATCGCGACCAGCCTGTCGAAGTACTTGAAGTCCAAGGATCCGAAGGCCTCGGTCAGCACCAAGGTCGTCAATGTCAAGCCAACAAGCGGTGCTGGGATAAAGGGGCTGCCCGTAACCGTCACCTTGCGCAAGCCGTAGAGCCCATCACGATTTAAGGCGCATGCGCAATTCTGACTTCGCCGCACTCCGCGACGGTGCGGAACCGCCTAAGTCGTAATAGCCTGCATCACGGCAGCCGCCATATGCGGTGCCGCTGGACTCTCACTGATCGCGGCGACATTGAAGCCCAAGGACGAGGCAGCCGCGGCAGTCGTCGGACCAGAGACGATCACAGGTATGCCGGGTGCCTGGCCCAGATGACGCAGCACGGCGCGCGCGGCACTCGGCGAGCGCAGGATGATCGCACTGATATGCCCGTCATTGACAAGACGAGTCGACACGGGTTCGTGCTCGACCACCGATGTCTCGTAGACCACGCCTTCATGCACGATCCAGCCGAGCTGCATGAGTGCGTCGGGAAGAGTGCGCATCGCGATGCTCCCGTGCGGAAAGACCACGCTCGATGGCTCAGCAGGAAGCTCGGCCATGAGCCCTGCGGCCGATGGCAGCCTCGCAATGAGATCGACATCGAACCCGAGTGCGCGAATGGATCCGGCAGTCTTGTCGCCGACAACCGCGATCTTCATTCCGCCTGTGACCGCGTGCGCAAATGCACGACGCAATGGCTCTTCGCCGACAAGCCCCACCCAGCTGGGGATTGCCATCTGCGAGGTGACAATGCACCAGCCGGGGCCTGCCTCAAGCTGCGCCAGAAGTCGCTGCGCATCCCCAGCCTGGGCCGACTTGCGCATTTCAAGATATGAGTCGCTGATCGTCGGAACACCGAGAGCGGCCAGTGCCGCTGCATCGGCCTCGTTGTCACTTGCGCGGACCAGGAGCACTGGACTCAAGTCGCTGGGCTGCAGCAACTTCGCAGCAGCTCGCAATCCCATCGCCCGCGCTTGGGTGATCTCCGTGACCGCAACTGTCTCAGTGAGCCTGACCCGTGACCGCGCATCGCCGTCGAAGAGCTCGGCCACGAGCTGCAGTTCGAGCCCATCGAAGGTGGCATGTGCGCCGATCGCCGTCGTGCATTCAGCGTCGATGCCGACCAGCACCTCCCGTTCGGCTGCAGTAGTGATGCGCGACGTTGGATCCTGCAGCAGCGCAACGATGCCGGCGAGCTCGTCCTCCGTACGGCATTCAACAGCAAGGGCACCCTGCGCCGGTGCCGGCACCACCAGCTGAGGGTCGAGGATCTCGCTGATGACATCTGTGCGTCCAATGCGGGCAATCCCTGCGAAGGCAAGGACGACGGCATCCACTTCACCTTCATGGGCCTTGCGAATACGCGTGTCGATATTCCCGCGAACCGACCGGATCTCGAGATCTGGCCGCAGGGCCAGCAGCATCGATGCTCGCCGCGGCGAACTCGTGCCAACCCGAGCGCCCTGGGGCAAGGTTGCAAGGGTCAGGCCATCGCGGCAGACGAGCACATCGCGCGGATCCTCGCGAGGCGGGACAGCTGCCAGCACGATGCCTGGTTCAGGTGCGCTCGGCAGATCCTTGAATGAGTGCACGATCACATCAACCTGGCCCGCAAGAAGTGCCTTGCGTAAAGTGGATACGAAGAGGCCGGGATTTCCGGGTTGATTCAACGAGGTGGTGGTGTCATCGCCGTCAGTGCGAATCAGCACTTCTTCCCACGTGCGACCTGCGAGTTCAGCCAGTGCGTTGCCGACCGTTGCCGACTGCGTACGAGCGAGCAGGCTGGCTCGCGTGCCAAGCCGGATCGGATTAGCCGCGGGCATCGAGGTCAATACCGAACAGCGTGTGAATCGCCTTTCGGTAATCGGCGAATTCACCCGTTCGTGCAAGTTCCTGTGCCCGCACCGAAGGCGTGTGCAGGATCGTGTTCGATACCCGATGCAAGGCGCGCGCGACTTCTTCTGCTGTCTCTGCATCGACTCGCGTTCGAATGCGCTCGAGCTCTTCGTTGATGATGGCCATCACGTGCGTGCGCATGGCAACGACTGCATGGTCTGCGGTTCGGCCGGTCTCGGTGAGCTCGAACTCCGAGACTGCCTGGAGCACGATGTCCTGCGCCTCCAGGATCGCCGATGAGTGCTCGCGAGGTGCGTACTCGCCGATGACCGCAAGGTTGATCAGGTCTGCGCAGTCACAGCCAGCGACATCGGGAGCGACATCGGGTGAGAGGGCCAGATCGATGATCGGCACAACACCTGGCTCTGCTGAACCTCGCATCGCGCGTGCAGTCTCAATGACTTCACGATCAAGCAGGTATTCAGGCGTGCCACTGCATGCGGCAATGATGTCGGCCGCGGAGACCTCGGCAGTGAGGTCGGCGGTCTCGACCGGCACCACCTCGCGGTTCTGCGCGAATTGCGCAGCGCGACCTGAGGATGAGAACACGTGGATGTCCGTGCAACCGCGCTTCTGCAGGGCAGAAGTGACCACGCGGGCATACGAGCCGGTGCCCAGCACCAGGGCTCGGCGACCTTCGACTGCTCCATAGCGCTGCTCAGCAATGTCAAGACCGACACTGACGATCGAACGCCCTGCAGCACCAAGCCCGGTTGAGCTGGTCACGGACTTCGAGGTCGCCAGCGCTCGCTGCAGCAGGCGTTCAAGGCTCGGTGACGTCGTGCCATCGCGCTGTGCCGTGGCAAGAGCCTGGCGAACCTGTCCGGCGATCTCGTCCTCGCCAACCACCATGGACTCAAGCCCGGATGCGACGGAGAAGAGGTGCTGGCCGACAGCCGTTCCGATCACCACGCGCATCGCATCGACCACGAAGTTGATGTCGAGTCCTGCAGCCTGCGCTACAGAGGTCGTCGTGAGGTCGACTGCATCGTGAAAACGCTCCAGATCGAGGTAGACCTCGAAGCGATTGCATGTGGAGAGCACGACGGCGCCATTGATATCGGGGCTTGCGCTGGTAAGCCGAGGGGCCAGGCCCTCGGCCGCGAGCGCCAGGCGACTGACCTCATCGAGGGTGACGTCATGATGGCTCGCACCCACCATCACCATGACCATGCGCTGATTCTACGGCTGCCGGGGTCTCCACCTCTCGCAGATGGGCGTGAGGGTCGTCTCTACTAGGTTTGAGCCATGACTTCCCTCAGCGCCCTCCCCGCAGAGCATCCCCTCGTTTCGGGGCGCACATCGGACTCTCCTCTCATCACCGCCTACCGGGGAGGACGACCCGCAACCCGGCCCATCTGGATGATGCGGCAAGCCGGTCGCTCACTGCCCGAATACCGCGCCCTGCGTGAGGGAACGGCGATGCTCGAGTCATGCCTGCGCCCGGAGATGGCCGCCGAGATCACCATGCAGCCCGTGCGCCGCCACAAGGTCGATGCTGCGATCTTCTTCAGTGACATCGTGATCCCCCTCAAGCTCGCCGGGATCGACGTCGACATCGTCGCGGGGGTCGGGCCTGTCATGGGTGAGGCAGTACGCACCGCCGAACAGGTGAGGAATCTCCCCGGACTCGACCCGGCCGCCCTGGCCCCGATCATCGAGACCGTGGGCATCCTTGTCGATGAGCTTGGCGATACTCCCCTGATCGGCTTCGCCGGGGCTCCATTTACCCTCGCCTCCTATCTTGTCGAGGGACGCCCCTCACGCGACTATCTGCACACCAAGGCGCTCATGCGCGAGGAACCGGAGACCTGGCACGCCTTGCTTGCCTGGGTGTCGCGAGTCACGGGCACCTTCCTGCGCACCCAGGCCCTTGCCGGTGCCAGCGCCGTCCAGCTCTTCGACTCATGGGCCGGGGCATTGACCCTCGATGAGTACGTGACCTATGTGGCACCGCACTCGGCTACAGTCATGCAGCAGGTCGAGGACCTCCCTGTGCCGCGTATCCACTTCGGCACCCGCACCGGGCACCTGCTGGTGGCAATGCGAGATGTCGGCGCGACCGTGGTCGGCGTCGATCAGTTCACCACCTTGGATGCGGCCAATGAGCTGCTCGGTGGCACCACTCCCCTGCAGGGCAATATCGATCCCGATCTGCTCACCGGACCCTGGGAAGCACTCGAGGCCAATGTGCGCGATGTCCTGCATCGAGGACTCACTGCTCCTGGGCATGTCGTGAACCTGGGCCATGGAGTACCACCAGAGACCGATCCCGATGTGCTCACCCGAATGGTCGCACTCGTACACGAGGAGGGCTGAGTCATGGCTGAGCGGTTCGATGTTGTCGTCATCGGTGGTGGTATTGGCGGACTCGTCGCAGCCCGAACCGCAGCAGGACAGGGCAAGTCGGTCTGCCTGATCGAGGCCAGTGAGCGCTTCGGCGGAGCATTGCAGGGCAAGGAACTCGGCGGCATCACTGTTGATGTCGGAGCTGAAGCCTTCGCAATCGCCCGCCCCGAGACGCGTGATCTCGTCGGCGAACTCGGATTGAGCGAAAGGATCGTGCAGCCACGCCGATCCGACTCCCGTCTCGTCGTGCCCAATGGCATCTTCCCGATGCCGCACGCCCTGCTGGGCATTCCCACCAATCCCCTGGCTGACGACGTCGTCGCGATCATCGGAGCGCACGCCGCCCAGGCTGCAGCCGAGCTTGATGCCGCTCCTGTTCCCGGCAGTTGGGACTCCGAGGTGACCCTCGGTGCGTTGATCCGCGAACGCCTTGGCGATCCGATCGCCGAGCTCATCGCCACGCCTGTCGTCGGCGGCGTGCATGCCCTCAATCCCGACCTTGCCGAGGCCGAGGCCCTGATCCCCGGCATCTGCGCCGCCACCCGCAAGCACAACGGGCTTGCCGCTGCCGCCGCTGCCATGCGCGCCGCCTCCGGCGTTCCCGGTGCTGCAGTCAACGGGCTTCGCGGCGGCATGTCAGGACTGGTGACCGCGCTGGTCGAAGACGTGCGAGCCAGGGGCGTCGACCTGCGGCTTGGCACAGCCGCAACTGCGGTGACGCAGGAGGGCGCAACCTGGGTCACCCATGTCCATGGAGGCGACCTGCACTCCGATCAGGTGGTCGTCGCAGTCGACGCGCATCACGCTGCCAGCCTGCTCACCACCATCGAGCAGGTGCACGCACCGCTCTCGCGACTGCACGTGGGCGATGTCGTCGTCTTCGCCACGGTGATCTCCCACCCGTTGCTCGATGAGGATCCGCTGGGCTCGGGTGCACTGATCGCACCGACCACGCCCAACATTCGCGCCAAGGCCATCACCCACGCGTCAGCGAAATGGCAGTGGATACGGGAGGCATACGGCACAGGGCGCCATGTGGTTCGCCTCTCATATGGGCGCGACGGCGTCATCACCGAGAGCCTCGACGATCTTCCCGCAATCGCCCACCAGGATCTCGAACTGCTGCTGGGCACGAGCCTGCCCGAGTTCGAGGATGTCCACCTGGCCCGCTGGACCGGATCCCTGCTCCACCCCCGGGTCGGCCACCGAGCCAATGTCGCCGAACTGCGTTCCGCAATCGCCCGATTCCCCGGGCTTGCCGTGGCTCCGGCAGGACTCGCCGGCAATGGTCTGGCCGGAACCATCAGCCAGGCGCAGGCGAGCATCGTCGAGATGAGAAACTGAGCCCGTGATCACCACAGACGTCAAGATCTCGGCCAAGGTCGCCAACGAGACCATTCGCTACACCTGCTGGACCGCCTTCAAGCGCCTCGACGCACCTGGGCCCTCGGCTGGCGAGGAGTTCGAGCAGTTGCTCGCCGAATGGGCCAGTCGCGACGTGGTGGTGCGTGGTCTCTACGACATCTCTGCGATGCGAGCGGACGCCGATGTGCTGATCTGGCTCCATGCACCCACGGCCGAGGCGATTCAGCAGGCCTTGCGCGAGCTTCGCCAAAGTGAGCTGGGCAAGTCGCTGGAGATGACCTGGACCGGCATGGGCATGCATCGCCCTGCCGAGTTCAACAAGTCGCATGTGCCCTCGTTCATGCTCGGCAAGGAGCCGAAGGACTGGGTGTCCGTCTACCCGTTCGTTCGCTCCTACGAGTGGTATCTCCTGCCAGACGACGAGCGCCGAGAGATGCTCTTCGAGCACGGCATGATGGGCCGTGACTTCGGTGGCATCCAGTCCAACACCGTTGCAGCCTTCGCCCTCGGCGACTACGAGTGGATCTTGGCGCTTGAGTCCGACGACCTGCACGAGATCGTCGACATGATGCGCACTCTGCGATCGGCCAAGGCGCGCCGCCATGTGCGCGAGGAAGTGCCGTTCTTCACCGGTCGCCGGGTCGATGCAGCAACGCTGGTCGCCAGCCTGCAATGACCATTGACGCGATCCTCCTTGCCTCATTCGGCGGCCCGGAAGGCCCAGAGGATGTCGTTCCGTTCCTGCAGAACGTGACCGCCGGTCGCAATATCCCGGCCGAACGCCTCGAGGCCGCTGGTCACCACTACTACCAATTGGGCGGCATCAGCCCGATCAACGAGCAGAATCGCGAGCTCATCGAAGCCCTGCGCGATGAGCTCGCCGATCGCGGCGTGCGGCTGCCCATCTACTGGGGCAACCGCAACTGGCAGCCGAGCTTCGCGGATGCCATCGGTGACATGCAGCATGACGATCGCCGCAATGTCCTGGCCCTATCAACCAGCGCGCACTCCTCCTACAGCGGCTGCCGCCAATACCGCGAGAACATCGCTGCTGCGAAGGCCGAGGTCGGCGCAGACGACATGAGCATCAGCCTGGCGCGCCCCTACGGCAACCGAGCGGGCTTCATCACGCGCACGCTGGAGGTGCTGATCGACGCCTTGCGCTTCCTGGTCGAGAACGGACACCATGAGCTCGCCATCCAGATCCTTTTCACCACGCACTCGATCCCAGCGCAATCTGCGCTGACATCCGGGCCCGAGCCGCATGAGGCTCCAGGTGAGTATGTGCGCCAGCACGAATCCGTGATGGAGGAGATGATGCGATTGGTGCGCATCAGCACCCTGCTCAATTCGCCGCATCGACTGGTATTCCAGTCTCGCAGCGGCGCGCCCGACACCCCATGGCTCGAGCCCGACATCAATGACGCAATGCGCGCCCTCGCGGACGCCGGCAGCACTACCGCCGTCGTCATCGTCCCGATCGGATTCATCAGCGACCACATGGAGGTGATCTGGGATCTCGATCGAGAGGCCCTGGCTACTGCTGAGGAGCTCAACTTCGAGTACATCCGCGTGCCCACCGCCGGAATCGCCGCGCCGTTCGTCAGCGCCCTGGCCGATGTCGTCGAGGACGTCATCTACGGGGTCGAGACCAGGACCAGCCCGGCAGGCCTGTGCTCGGGCACCTGCTGCCCCAACCCCCGAGCAGAATTGCCCACGATCCCCGGGGTCTAGGCTCGCACCGCAATGAACATCCACGAACGCCCACGTCGCCTGCGCCGCACTGATGGCCTGCGCCGTCTTGTCCGCCAGGTACATCTGGATCCGGGCAACCTGATCCTGCCGATGTTCGTGCGCGAGGGCGCGACGGCACCTGTGCCGATCGGGTCGATGCCAGGGGTTGTGCAGCACACCAAGGACTCACTTGCCAAGGCCGTGAACGAGGCCGCAGCAGCCGGTGTTGGCGCCGTGATGCTGTTCGGCGTGCCGACCAACAAGGATGCCAATGGCGATGCGGCCTGCGCGCACGACAGCATCCTGGCCGAGGCCATTGGCTGGACAAAGGCCGAGACGGGCGATGCCCTGCCGGTGATCGCCGACCTCTGCCTTGACGAGTTCACCACCCACGGTCACTGCGGGGTGCTCGACGCTCACGGCAATGTCGACAATGACGCGACCCTGGCCCAGTACCAGCGCATGGCCCTGACCCTTGCAGGTGCCGGAGCCGACATCCTCGGCCTGAGCGGAATGATGGACGGGCAGGTCGGTGCGGTGCGCGCTGCGCTTGATGCCGACGGAGTGACCGACACAATCCTGCTCGCCTACGCCGCAAAGTACGCATCCGCCTTCTACGGACCGTTTCGCGATGCGGTCGAGTCGTCACTCGAAGGCGACCGCAAGTCCTATCAGCAGGATCCGGCCAATGTCATGGAAGCCATTCGCGAGGTGCGCCTCGATGTTGCCGAAGGCGCAGACATCGTGATGGTCAAGCCTGGGCTGCCCTATCTCGACATCATTGCCCGCGTCACCGGCGAGGTCGACGTACCAGTCGCCGCGTATGTCGTCTCAGGTGAGTCGTCGATGATCGAGGCTGCCGCAGCAGCCGGAATGATCGACCGCGAGCGGGCCATCCTCGAGACGCTGACATCAGTGAAGCGCGCCGGCGCTGACATCATTGCCACCTACTGGGCCACGGAAGTCGCCCACCTGCTGAATCGATAGCCGATGACTTCATCTCAACAGTGGTTCGATCGCGCGCAGGCAGTCATCCCGGGCGGTGTCAGCTCACCCGTGCGTGCCTTCCGATCTGTCGGTGGCACGCCTCCCTATGTCGCGCAGGCGCATGGATCCCAGATCACCGACGTCGATGGCAAGACCTATGTCGATCTCGTCGGCGCCTGGGGGCCGGCGATCCTGGGTCACGCCCATCCTGAGGTGGTGGCGCAAGTGAGTGCGGCAGCAGTGAACTCCTTCTCATTCGGAGCCCCCTGCCCGCCAGAAGTCGAACTCGCCGAGGCGATCGTGAATCGCGTGGCCGCAGTCGAGAAGGTCCGCTTCACCAACTCGGGTACCGAGGCCGTCATGACCGCGCTGCGCATCGCGCGCGCCAAGGCCAACCGCTCAGTGATCGTGAAGTTCGCCGGCTGCTACCACGGGCACGCCGACTCGATGCTCGCCGCCGCAGGTTCAGGCGTCGCAACACTCGGACTGCCGGACTCCCCCGGAGTGACTCCCGGATCGGCGCAGGACACCGTCGTGCTCCCATACGGAGACATCAACGCACTCGAAGAGCTCTTCAAGCTGCGAGGCAGCGAGATCGCCGCCGTGATCACCGAGGCGATCCCCGCGAACATGGGAGTCGTGCCACCGCCCGCCGGATTCAACAGGCGCATCAGTGAACTGACCAAGCAGCACGGAGCGGTGTTCATCCTCGATGAGGTCATGACCGGCTTCAGGGTTGCCCCCGACGGCTGGTGGGGCCTTGAGGGCAAGCTCGAGGGCTGGGCCCCCGACCTGTTCACCTACGGCAAGGTCATCGGCGGAGGCATGCCACTTGCAGCTGTCGCCGGATCCGCGGAGATCATGGATCTCCTCGCTCCTGCAGGTCCCGTCTACCAAGCAGGAACCCTCAGCGGCAACCCCGTTGCAACCACCGCTGGCCTTGCAACCCTCGCCCTGTGCACGTCCGAGGTCTATGACCATCTCAATGCAACGGCGAATCAGGTCTTCGAGATCATCAGTGCAGCTTTCGCCCGCAATGACATCACCCACCAGGCGCAGCGGGCAGGCAACCTCTTCTCCTTCTTCTTCACCGACCGCATCGTCACCACCTATGACGACGCCAAGACGCAGGACACCTCAGTGTTCGGCCGCTTCTTCCACTCGATGCTGGACAACGGCGTATGGCTGCCACCTTCGGCGTACGAGGCATGGTTCGTCTCCGCAGCGCATACGGATGACGACCTCGCCACGATCGAGAGAGCTGCTGAGATATCGGCCAAGGCTGCTAGACAATAAGCACGTCTGGCGCCCGTAGCTCAACGGATAGAGCAACTGGTTTCTACCCAGTCGGTTGGGGGTTCGAGTCCCTCCGGGCGCGCTTTTTGTGAGGAAACATGACTGTCATTTCCCCTCGTTGACGGCAACGCTGACGGCAACGGCAATTCGGGCTGAATCAGTGGCCCGCAAGTGTGAGTAGAGATCGGTTGTAGTGCTGGTGCGGGCGTGGCCCAGGAGCTTGCTGACCGTCACATCAGGAGCCAAGGTCACGGCCATGGATGCGTACCAATGGCGCAAGGCATGGAATGAGCCAGGGAAACCAGCCGCCGTCGCCAAGGGCTTCAGCGCCCGTCTGACGTTGTGGGGGTCCTGTGCAGTGCCGATGTTCGTGGGAAAGACAAGATCATGGTCCTGCCAGTACGCCGACCGCATGCGCTCTGCCGCGACAACCTTGCGTTGCGCCTTCAGCGCCGAGACAACCTCTGGCGTGATGGCGACCTCGCGGTCCTTGCCTGTCTTCGTGCGCAGGCCGATCTGCGTGGAACCATCCAGACCGCGCGTCAAAGTGCGCGCCACGCGCCACAGGCCCAGTTCCAGTTCTACATCACTCCACTGCATTGCCAGAACTTCACCGATGCGCGCACCTGTGCCGACACACACCGCGACCACGGCAGCCAATTCGGTCCCGCGACACTTGGCGATCAATGCCCGCACCTGCGCGTCAGTTGGAATCTCAACCCGCTTGTGATCGCTCGCGCCCACCTCTGGCATCTGCGCTGACCGAGCCACGTTCACGGACAACTGACGGGCACGTACCGCGTCCTGAAGCATCGCGGCCAAAGCATTGCGAATTGCGGCCACCGTGCCTCGTGCCAAGCCCTTGGCGACAAGAGCATCCAGCAGATCTTCGACATCCACGACCGTGACTTCGCGTAGCCGCATCCGGCCCAATGTGGGGATGACGTATTGATTCAGGCGATACCCATACTCGCGCACCGTGGATTCGCGACGGCGACGCCCCGCACGATCCTTCAGCCACAACTCCGCATAGACCTTCACCGTCGCTCCTGCGTCCAACACGGGCGCTCCAGCATCGGCCTTGCCATTCATGCGTCGCAGGACGCGCTTAGCCTCGGCTTCAGTCTTCGCATAGGTGCGCTTGCGATTGCCGGTCGCCGGATCGATGACCGCGACCTCGTAGCGACCGTCCTTGCGAAGCGAGATTGAACCCTCACCATTGCCGCGTTGCTTTCGCTGGTTTGGAACTGACGCACTTTCCGAACTCTTCTTTGCCATGGCTACGCCTTTCGCTTGCCTTGCGACGTGCGCGGCAGCAGGCCCTGGTCGCGAGCCTTTTCAACTCGACGCGAGGCCGTCCGGTAGGACAGCCCGAGGGCGTCGGCTACAGCTTCAATAGGAGTGCCATGCACATTCTCTCGGTAGATTTGTGCCGCCGACTCGACCTGTGCTGCCATCTTCAGTTGGGCCTGGCCATGGCTTCGCAAGTTCGTTCGCGCAAGATCACGAGGACTTGCGTTGGTGAGCCACCATTCCGGTGGCCCATTTTCGGCGTCAGCAATATTGACGGCAAACGAGAGAAAGCCGTCCATCGCAAGACGCTCAAGGCCAGGTAGCCCAGCCAAGTCGCCTGTCGTTATGCCGCGTCCGGCGGTCGTGGCCTCTATGTGGACGAGCTTGCAAAAGACGTCACCGCCGCGCAACTCAAACTCCATGCGCGCGGTGGGGTCTCCCTTCGCTGACTCGACTGTCCAAGCAATGCGTTTGGGCATGTGCGTTTCGCCTAGCTGTACAGACTCGTCGCCTAGCTGTTCGAAGTCACCTGCTCCTCGCAGCGCCATACTTTGCCACCTCTCTTTGCCACTTGGTAGAGACACCATGCCACTTTGCCAATTGAATGTCAATAGCCGAGCAAGACCGCTTGGTTACCAGAGGAAAGCGGTGAACGAATGAGCATCAAGTTGTTGCACCCCATCCCCGAAGCTCAGGCTCAGCTCGGAATCGGGCGAAGCATGTTGTACGAGCTGATCGCATCGGGTGCGATTCAGACCGTGAAGATCGGCAGGCGAACTCTGATCGCCCACGACGAGCTGACTCGGTACGTGAGCAATCTTCAGGGGCAGCCCTGAGCGCGCCCAACGCAGTGGGCCACCGGCGAAACACGAGCGCCGAGACGGCAGACAGACCCATCCGGAATTCCCTGTGGAGTCCCGCCTCTGGTCTGCGAGCCCGTAGGGCAGCAGTTGATCGACTTCCCCCACTGGAGAACTCGGAGCGCGACCCACTTGTGCGTGGCGTGCCGTTCGTGCCACTCGCCCCTTTCCCATGCAATCGGTGGTGCTCGACCTTGGGTATGGAGGAGTTGAAGCGGCTGTCTTCGCAGTATGGGTGTTGCCCTTGCCAGAGAGGGGGCAAGTGATGGCGATCCTCG
>Ga0172380_10000974_pt1 | contig 51331 bp, 42 predicted proteins | sample Leawe162metaG_FD_119747 | JGI IMG/M metagenome (GOLD analysis project Ga0172380, IMG submission 119747) | Leachate microbial communities from a municipal landfill in Southern Ontario, Canada - Leachate well 162 metaG | ecosystem: Engineered > Solid waste > Landfill > Unclassified | place... | reverse complement strand
TAATTGCTTGCCGGAAAATCCATAGCGACCAACTCGATAGGAGCCGTCAGGATGCTTTCGGATAGTCTCATATGGATGGTCATGATCCGGTCTCCACAAACCTGCAACAGCTTCTTTCACACCAATGCTTTTGTCGGTTTCGTTTGGCTGCCTCGGGACTCCGCGCGTGTGCGACATCATGCCGTCTGTGGCAGCACCAGGCATATCGACCCCACGCGAGCCGTTGAGTCTGTGGCTGTCTTGGACAGCCGCTCTTGTCTGCGGAGTGACGTTATTAAGATCTTCAGTCGGCTTTAAATTTTGTTTTTGCTCTGTTTCTTTAGAGACAACGTCGTCTTTGTCATTTAGTTCAATGCCGGCTTTAGCTGCAGCTGGGTCGCTTGCAGAAATTCTTTGCGCCAAATATTTGACTAATTCGTCAGCAGCCTTCGTCTGAGCTTCTGTCGGGTTGACTTGACCGTCCTTTCTCTCCAGGTTGATTTGAATGTCTTTCGAATTTAGAGTCTCGGGATTGCCCCGCATTTCTATCTTTCCGTCTTCCTTAATTACAAAATGAGGTTTTAAATTGCCCGGGTCATCCTTGTTTTCCAATTGCACAGCAATACGCGGTATTTCTTTGTCTGTTGCTGGATGTCTGTCTAGGCCAGCGTCTGAACCCATAACAGTCTTGTCGTCAATAACTCCGGCTTTAGAAAGCTCGGACAAAGGCTTTGAAGGATTTAGCCCGGCATTCAATGCAACGGTATGATTGTCTGTAATCGCAACTCGATGCAAGTCCGGTGTCTGGCCTGTGTTGGGTAGTGCGGCGAGGGAGCGGCCCTCAGGACTGCTCAGAAGATTCACCGCTTGATGGTGGAGGCCAGGTTGATCATGAGGCTTCAATGCGTTGCCATCGCCCATGCTGTCCAGTCTAGGTGTTACTACTTCGGAATGCCTTGACATGACTTATCACTCGTTGTCTTTGGTAAATTTGGGGTTGTGTATCGAAGTAGAGATACAGCTCATGCCAGCTCCGAGGAAAATAGCTCGGGCTCTAACATGGCCAGAGTCGATTCTCTCAGCCACAACGTGAAAATGTTGTGACAGTGATGAAAATCATCTTTGCTATTTAGTTGTGAGAAATTGAAACCAAGTTTAGGGCCATTCGAAAATAATTTCTAAAGCCTGCAAATACGCTCTGGCCAAGGCTTAGGCTTTTGGGGCTCAATCGCAATTCTTATCCCGGCGTTGAAAAGAGGTGTATATTGTCTATTGACGAAAGGTAATTGACAACATCAGTGCATAAGATCCTAATCACTTTATTTTTAGCGCTGGCGATATTCCATGGAGTACCGCGCCTATCTTGTGCTTGTGATGCCCTGGTAGTAGCTTCTCCTTCCCAAATGCACAGCTGTTGCGAAAAGGAAGTTAAGAGCGATTGTTGTAGTGCCGGTGTCAAAATTTCTAAACCGAAGTCCTGCTGCGGCATGATGAGCCCAGCTGTTCCCGGGCTGGCAAATAGCCTGAGTCTCCTGCCCGACTATAATCCTGATCTTTTAGCAATATCTTTTAGCAAGAGTTCGGATCTACTGGCTAGTGCACATATAGCTGACCCGCTAGCAAGACTTAACCGAGCCCCACCCTGGCAAAAGGGTATTGGTTCCAGCAAAACATACCTGTATAAGCGCGTCTTTCTGATCTAACAGTTAGTGCGCCGTGATGCTGCTTCGACTTCATAAGTCGGAGTCGGTTGTGCGGCGCTCATTGTTTTATCTGGGCCTTTACACAGGCAGAGCAGTGCTTTGCTGACGAGACTATCAAATGAAAATTTCAACAGGGCTTTTTTCCCTATGCTGGAGCGTCATCGCGCTCTTAACGTTCTGCTCAGGTACAGTCGGAGCCAGCGACCGAAATTATATCGGCTATCTTCTCGACAAGCAGTGCTCCGACTCTGTTAGGCAAGATAGCAATCCACTAGATTTCATCAAGAATCACACCAGAGACTGTTGCCTGATGCTTAACTGCCAGAAGAAGGGCTATTGCCTCTTTGCTGACGGCGTCTGGTTTACCCTCGACAGCCAGGGCAACAAGCTGGCTATCGAGGCTCTGAAGAAAAGCCAAAAGAACAGTGCAATTTATGTGCGCATCCTGGGCGCAACAAAAAAGGGCTTGCTGACAGTGAAATCAGTAGTCGAAGTCGATGAGCCCAGCAGTTCACGCGATTCAGGAGATGGACAAAATGCAAAGTGAACCTGAGCATCAGGCGCAGAGCCATGAGAAAAAGAGTTTCTTGGAGGGGCTTAGGCACAATATCTGGGGCGTGGTAACGCTTGTAATTGTTGCAATCGCTTGTTTCTTTATTGTGCAAATTTTTAAAAAACCGGGACAGATGAGTGTCCTGGAATCGCAGGCCATGGACATGAGCGTCATGGTGCCACCAAAAGGCGCCGTTCCTGTTGCAATTGCAGAGGCCACTCTAGAGCCTATATCAGGCTCAGTGACCTATACCGGGACGGTCCAAGCCTACACCGACGAAGACATTTATCCACGTGTCACCGGCCGAGTGGTGAAGATGCTTGTCTATCCAGGCGATAGCGTCAAAAAAGGTCAGCTGCTAGTGCAGCTTGACGTAGCCGGCAGTTCTGAATATGCCGATAAGCGCATGGAAGCTGCCAGCGCTGAAGATGCTGCTATGCATAATGCAGGTATCGCAAAATCAGAATTTACGCAGAAGAAATACGAGCTTGAAGCTGCGAAAGAGGCTCAAATAGCCACTGAGAAAGGGCTTGCCGAAGCCCAAGCTAATTTGAATTACTGGAAACCTGAATTGGCAAGACAAAGTAATTTGCTGCAATCGCAGGTGGTTTCACTTGATGAATACCAAAAAGAGCTAGCTCAATTCAATGTTGCTCAAGCTCAGTTTGAACAAGCCCAAGCCAAACAGAGAGAGGCTAAGAACACGAAACTAGCTGCTCAAGCTGCTCTCGACACTATGATTCATCACGTCGGCCACCAGTATTCGCAAGCCAAACAAGCTGAAGCGGCACTGCGGTATGCCACTGCCTACGAAGACTATACCCGCATTCTAGCTCAAGAAGATGGAGTCGTAACCAAGCGACTGATCAGCCCCGGTGTTGTGGTAAACCCGGGCATGATGCTTTTGAAAGTTGCTCATATCAAGCAAGTTAGGGTGCAGGCAGAAGTTGCCGGTGAAGACTCCGATAAACTAGCTCTAGGCAACAAGGTCTACATCAAAGGCTCGCAAAATTCGTCACAAGAACAGATTGCAAAGATAACCTCTATTTTCCCGGCGGCGGACCCTGCCAGTCGAACAATCACAGTAGAGGCTCTTATAGACAATGTTGTAAAAGCAAAACCTCAGTCTTCAGGCCTAACAGATTCACACCACTCCTTTCAATATTTGCCTGGGCAATATGTGGTGATGCGCATTTCCACAGGAGAGAGAAGCGCTCTAACGGTCCCAACCAGTGCCATTATTTGGAAGGAAGGCAAGGCGAAAATATGGAAAGCTGGTTCTGCACAAGCGTTTTCTGAGTACAAGAAATATCAGTGTCCGATGCATCCAGAGGTTGTTTCTGACAAACCGGGAAAATGCCCGAAGTGCGGTATGGAGCTAAAACTTGTCGAGCTGAACGAAGCAAAACAAGATTCGCAAGTCAAGACTCAATACACGTGCACCATGCACCCGGAAGTGATCAAAGATGCACCGGGAAAGTGTCCAAAATGCGGCATGCCGCTTGTTGAAAAAGAGCGTGGTGGCAAGAATCAGGCAAATTTGGTGGATATCGTCACCGGTCTGACCAACCCCGACAAGACCGAAGTCATATCGGGCTTGTCAGAAGGCGATCAAGTTATCTATGCCGGTTACGCCGGCCTACAGCCTGGTGTCTCTGTCATAGCGACTGATTGGAATGACGCCGGACCCGTCACTTTACCGAAGGCGTCAGAGGTTCAGGGCAACAGGCTTGACGCTTCAAATAATTGGACTCACGAAGAGATGTCTGGCGAACTTATGCTGAAAATCTCGCTTCAACCGGCTAAAGGCGGCAACAATTTTACTGTCGTTGAAATAAGCAAGCACAGTGGTGGTGCGGTTTCCGGTGTTGGTATTGGCGGGAAAACTTCAATGCCCGGTATGGGTGACATGGCTGGTCCTGACTTGCACGGCACTACTGGCGGAGACGGAAAGGCTCAGCTGAAAAGCGATCTTTCAAGCGGTCTCTGGCGATTGAAACTAACTATCAGTCCTCCCGGAACAGCTCCCGTCGATACGACGCTTGACGTTGAGGTGCCTTAATCGTGACTACAAGCGAGAAAGATAGCCCTACTAGCAATCTGAAAGCTCACGCCAGTGGCTTTAACGTTACTGCTTGGTCAATTGATCACCCTTACACAATCGCGGCCTTCTACATGGCTATGGTGATCCTGGCATTTGTAGCTATCGGCTTTTACATGCCGAAGCGATTGATGCCTTATGTTCAAAGTCCGATGATTGGCGTAATCAGCATGCAGCCAGGCTTATCAGCTGAGGAGATGGAGACTTTTATAAGCAAGCCCATTGAAGAGCGCATGGTTGATATTCGAGGAGTGCGGTTCATTCGCTCGACCTCGCAAGAAGGATTTTCAATGGTCTCCCTTGAATTTCCATACGGCACAGACATGAAGCGCGCCTTGGTAGAGACACAAGCGCTGATGAACGTCGTTCAAGCCGACTTGCCCGTCACTGGTGCCAACCTCAAGCCAAGCTGGGTTCTATTTATTGATCCGCTCAACTTACCGGTGCTCACTTTCAATTTGACGGCACCTGGTTGGGACCCGGTAAGGCTCAGAGAGCTGGCCGACAACGACATTACCAACAGACTAAAAAGAGTGCCTGATGTCTGGTCTATTTATGCTTTCGGTGGGTACAAAAGGCAGCTCCAGGTATTAGTTGATCGCAACAAATTAGCTGGATTTGGTCTGTCGATTTTAGATGTCAGAGACGCCCTAGACAGACAAAATGTAGCAAAACCAGCTGGTCGCCTGACAAGTGGTGGGGAGGAGGCTATTGCTCGAATAGACACTCTTGCCAGGGGGACACGGCAGGTGGAAAGTTATCCGATCAAATCAATCGGTGATCGAGTCATTTATGTCAAAGATATCGCCCGGGTAATCGACACTTACTGGGAAAAACGCGCTGCCTATCACCATGTTCATAAAGACAAGATCGAGCCAGGTATAGAAATAAGCGTCATTCAAACTCCTGAAGCTAGTTCTCCTGTGGTTATAGCGGGCATCAAAAAAGAGATCGCTGCTCTGGAGAAAGATTATCCAGGCATACATTTTGAAGTCAGCTACGATAATTCACACTTTGTCAGTATCCTGCTGCGCAACATGTTGGAAGAGCTTGGCACCGCCATTTTACTTACGGGAATAGCCGTATTGCTATTTCTTGGGGAGTGGCGAGCTACCTTGATTTCGATGATCACTATTCCAATTTCTCTGGCAATGGCGGTTTTGGCTCTTATACCTATGGGTTTGACCCTCGACAGCTCAACTCTAATTGGCCTCTTGCTTTCAATTGGGAGACTTGTTGACGACTCTATTATTGATATTCACTCGATAGAAAGACATCTGCGTATGGGAAAAGACCCACGTACAGCCACTATTGAAGGTGTCACAGAAGTACGTCTGGCTGTTGCGGCATCGACTTTGGTACTGATTCTTGCCCTGGCACCACTGCTATTTTGCGGTGGCATTGTGCAGCAAATGTTTATCGGTTTGGTCTGGCCAATCATATTTGGTCTTCTTGCTTCATTCCTGGTATCTCTGACTTTAACAGCTGTGCTGGCTGAAAAGTTCTTGAGAGCAAAGCCTCTTCATGGTGAACACAAAGGCGAAGTCTGGCCAGCTCGTCTGTTGAGAGAACGAGTTTTAGAGCCGTTCGACAATATGCTAGTCAAGCTAGAGCACGGCTACGCCAGGCTTGTCGCCTGGATGCTCGTGCATCGCTTCGTTAACATGGCCCGTATTTTTGCCACCATTATTATCGGGTTTACCTTCTACAACTTTATCGGTAGTGAGATGATGCCACTGGCCGATGTCGGCCAGGCCTATGGAGTATTGGAGGTAAGTCCAGGCTTGTCTTTTGCTCAAACAGAAGCGATTACAACTGGTGTTGAAAAGATCATGCTCAAACACCCGGAAATTGAACATGTATCTGCGGAGCTTGGCACCGACCCCGGTGGCACATATTTCAATGGTTACAACATGCCCGGAGTTAATTTCGCCACATTCATGATCACGCTAAGTGATAAAGATGAGCGTAAGAAGACTATCTGGGACGTTATGGATAGTGTTCAGACGGAAGCTATAGCTACTATTCCAGGCATCAGGCGCCTGCAAATAAAAGAAATGGGCTCGGACGTTATGGCCAGTTCGCAAGCCCCGATTTCCATTTTAGTTACCGGTCCTGACATGAGCATTCTCACCAGGCTAGCAGAGCAAACGGCCCAAGTGGCAAAAGATACCTACGGAATGCACCAGGTCGCAACCGATTGGACCTTGAGTAAGCCTGACTGGGAAATAAAGGTCGACCCAAGACGAGCCCAGGAAGTCGGTCTGTCTCCTTCGCAAATAGCAGACCAGGCCTATTATTCAATCACAGGCGCTTTGACAAATGAGTATTTCAGGCTGCCGAACCTCAGGCAGCGCACTATTCTTGTGCGCTATGACGAGCCCCAGAGACGCAATCAGCAAGACCTTTTGCAAATGAGCATAACCTCTCCCGATGGCAGACAGTTTCCACTCAAAACTATGGCCAGCCTTGAATACAGAGAAGCACCCACAGTCTTGAGTCACGACCAGATGCGTCGTGCCATTACCGTAATGGGCTATTACCGCAAAGGCGAGCCTCCATCAATGGATGTTGGGATGGAAGTGATGATGAAAGCCATGGCTAACATGAATTGGCCGCCAGGCTACACGATTGAAATGAGAGGGGATATGACTCAGATGATGGACGCCTTTGGGCGCCTCCTCATGGGTCTTCAGCTAGCCTTGCTGTTTATCTTTCTCGTTTTGGTGGCTCAATTTAGAGGATTTTTACAACCTATTCAGATGGTATTTTCGCTGCCCCTTGAGCTGTCAGGCGTCTTCTTCGCTCTCTGGCTGGCTCATCAAGCCTTTTCCAGCGTGTCGATCATGGCAGTCATTATTTTGACCGGCATGGATATCACTACCGCCATCTTGCTTATTGACCAAATATTGCGCCACCGCGAGAGCGGCATGACCAGAGACGAAGCCATTATCAAAGCCTGCCCTGAGCGTCTCAGGCCGATTTTGATGACTTCAATCATCACAGTTATAGTCATGCTCCCAGTAGCTATTGCTCCTAAGACCGGCATGGATGCTTATTCGCCGCTGGGGACTGTGGTTGTCGGTGGACTGATTGTTGGTACTGTCTTGAGCCTGCTCGATATACCGATAATGCACGCCTATACCGATGACCTGGTTAATTGGCTCGGTCGGAAATTCGGCGGAGGCAAGAAGTCATGAAAGTGAACACGCTTAAACTGGCTGGCCCAGGCACTATAGCAATGATCGTCTGTCTGATTCTCCTAATAAGTTGGAATTTACTGCGACCGTCAAAAGTAAGAATTGAGAGAAAAGTCGAAGCTAGTGGTGAAAACAGACTTGATAGAAAGCCCGCGCCAGCGCTTTTACTTCTGTGGAAGACCCAGCTAGGGCTCGCTCCTGAGCAGGTCATTGAACTGAAGCGCTGCGAAAGTGAGCGCCAACGAGAGCTTGCTCCCCTCAACGCCGCAGTAAAAGAGGCAATTAGCCCGCTTCAATCAACTCAAGAGCAGCCATCAAATAGCAAAGTAGATGTCGGTCAACTCACCGCTATAGCAGCACGGTTAAAGGCACCAAGCAGTCAATTAAGAGCGGTTGAAGTCTCTTTTTCAGAACGTGGCTGGTCAATTCTCAACCAAAAGCAAAAACAGCAAGCGCAGGAAATCAGGCTAGCTTCGAGCAAATCTGTGCAAGTGCAAAAGGAGGCAGTTAAGCCGTGAGGGAGACTTTTTTTAAAAATGCTTGCTTGCTTTTGGTTCCCTTGCTCAGCCTTTTCCAAGGCTCTGCGAGCTTGGCTCAAGACTTAAGAGGACCGATACTTCAGAATGCATTGCCGGAATCAAAACAAAACGCGACCTTAGGAGGCTATTCATCAACGTCTGTTAATGAAGTTACAAGCAATAACCCCATCCGCCTGCAAGTGACAAAAGAGGCTCCATCCGGCGAATTACCGCTCAGTACTGGCCCATTAGGTGTGGATGAGGCGGTCAAGAAAGGTATACAGAACAATTACACACTTCAGCAATCAGAGCAGTCCTGGCAAGCGTCAAAGTATTTAGCACGCGCCTCATTGGGTAAATTTGGCCCATCAGCATCATTCAATACTTTTTATTCAACCTCATCTCTCAACCAGATGCTTTTCTTTCCGGGTGATTCCACCGTCGCTTCCGCTCCGATGCAACCCATAGTGAAAGGTACTTCGCTCAGTTTGATCTTTGCTGGAACACAGCCGATCTTCACTGGTGGGCGGCTTATGGGGGGCTACCGGGCAGCGCGTGCGCTAGAGAAACAGTCACTCGCTGCTTTCAGAGAGACTCGCATTCAAACCGCGTTTAAAGTGAAAGAAGCATATTGGAACGCGGCCTGGGCAGAAGCAAATCTCAGAGTGGCTGCTGATTACGTCAAGTTCAGAGAGTCGAGCACGGCCAATATGAAAGCTCGGGTAGATGAGGGCAAAGCCCCACGAGCCGATTATCTGCGTGAATCATCAGAACTGTCGAAGGCACGAATATTGCTTAACGAGCGCTACCGTGATTTCAATAGCGCCCTGCTCAATCTCAAAGTGGTTATGGCCGTCAATATTGGCTCAACAGTCTCGCTTAAAGACGAGCTTGTCTATAGTGAATTGACGAGAGATTTGAATAGCTTCATGGAAGAGGCGGCAAAGGCACGGCCGGAACTAGCGAGAGCCTTCAACCGCGTAGCTGAAATGAAGGCTCGCAGGCAAATTGCTCGAAGTAAATATTCCCCTCAAGTTAACGCTTATGGGCTCGGTAGCAATATTTCAGGAAGTTCACCCGACGGTAATGCTAATGGACGCTGGGGCGGGTTTATCGGAGTCATGGGCGGAGTAACCCTTTTTGATTCCGGCAGCCGCTTCAACGAGCTCAGAGCTGCCAATGCAGCAGTACGTGAGGCCGAAATTGCTAAACGCGATGTCGAACTCAAAGTTGCGCAAGAAGTATCGCAAGGCTGGATAGACCTTGATTTAGCCAGACGAAACATTCTATTGGCAAGAGAAGAAGTGACTTCCGCCGAAGAAGATCACAGACTCTTCCATGCTCGCTACGAAGTGGGCAAATCTATTGCCCTTGAGCAGTTTGACGCCGCTGTCAAGATGTTTCAAGCAAGACTAACTTTACTGGAATCAATCTACAAATATCGACTAGCCGAGGCTCGCCTTACCTTTGCCAGCGGTGACATATAAAGGCTAATTGGAGAAGACAAATCATGAAACTAAATATCGCATCAACTACGGCTGCTTCTGCGCTCTTAATTCTTTTACTGAGTGGATGCAGCAACAGTGCTAAAACAAGCGACTCAAGTGTTGCACCGTCAGTGGCCCCGGCAGCTTCCACCGCAGCACCAACAGATGCACCAGTCGCTAAAAAAGAAGCAGCGGCTCCAGCAGCTGCTTCAGGGGGAGTTTATTTAGGCACCATTAATGGTGTCATAAGTGACAGCATGTGTGGAAAAGACCATTCTAAAATGGGCGGAGCAACAACTGATCCTGCTGCATGCGCGGCAAAATGTGTGGCAGGCGGTGCCAAATACGTTCTCGTTGATGCCAAAGGCGACATGTATGGCTTGTCGGATCAAGACAAAGCAAAAGAAGTCGCAGGCAAACAAGTTGCCATCACCGGACACATTGACCCTACCGAAAAATCAGTTCACGTGCACTCGATTGTGACCCAATAGGCAGGGCCTATGAGAAGTCCTGTGGTGTACCTTGCCACTGAACTGAGCAAGCCCCGAATTGCACAAAGAGTAGCAGTATTGCTGCTTTTAGTAGGACTAGCCCTCCTTCTCATTGAAGTGCGATTTGAGCATCAAGCAGTTTTAGGCAAAAAGTGGCAGGCCTGGATTCCAATTGCGTACACTTCGATAATGCTCGTTGCTGGTGGATTTGGCCTGGCCATTTGGGGGCGAGGCGGGCGCATGATAGTTAAGCTGGGATTTGGTATAGCCCCATTAGTGGGGCTTACCGGCTTTTGGCTACACAGCAAAGGCGATCCCTGGATGGCCATGTGCATGGTTCTGAAAGTTGTTTGTATGATGCCAGGCAAAATTCCACTTGATGGAGGGGGACCGCCGGTTCTGGCACCGCTATCTCTGGTCGGTCTTGGCCTTTTGGGCCTGGTTATCTGCCAGGCAAACTGTGATGAGGTATCAGATCCAAAAACATCGAGCTGAAGGCCCCAGGGCAGCCTTTAGCCAACCACCTGAAGTCCTTCTATTGCTAGTTAATCAAAAGGGCGGTGTTATGTCATCAGTTCAGAATACAAACAAGTGGAACATGCATATGGCGGCAGGCCGGATGGCATTTGAAAAGGGCGACTTTGCTGCTGCCGAACACATGTATAGTGCTGCGTTAAAAGAAGCCGAGTCATTTGGAGCCAGCGACCCAAAGTTGGCTCATACTCTAAACAATCTGGCCCTTGCCTACTGCACTCAGGGCAAGCACGACAAAGCTGAGCCTCTTTACCAACGGGCACTGACACTAGACGAAGCGTCACTAGGCGCGGATGACCCTGATCTGGCAACAGATTTAAGCAATCTTGCTGCTCACTACCATCGTATTGGCAGATACCAGGAGGCTGAACAGTTCTACAAACGAGCCATATCAATCATGGAAGGTCGGTTCGGCAAAGAAGATCTGGAAACAGTTAGGCTCATGAGCGGTCTTGCTGTAGTTTATTCTGACAATGGTCAGTCTGCTGAGGCTGAGAGTATTTATAAAAAGGTTTTGGATATACGTGAGCGTAACCTGGGAAGCAAGCATGCCGAGGTAGCTGAGTCTCTGAATAACCTAGCGTCTCTTTATTGCAATAACAATAGATGTGCGGAAGCGGAGCCCTTGTATGAACGATCTATCGAGATTATGGGGTTTACTCTCGGTCCTGACCATCCGGAGCTGGCTACTGTGTTGGAAAATTACGCGGGCTTACTCAGGAAAAATGGACGACTCGCTGAGGCCGATGCGGCCGACCAAAGGGCCGAGCGGATCTGGAAGAAGGCGGGAAATCATGGATATTGAAGGTGGTGAGGATGTTGGTGCTCACGCTTGTTGCAAAAGGGCGGAACGAAAAAAGTCACTATGGAGCTATTTTGCTGCTGTTCTCTCTGCATTTCTTGCCTGCCTCTGTTGTTCGGTGCCCCTAATACCACTTATGCTAGGGCTTTCGGCCGGCTCTACTTTTCTCAGCCTAATGCGACATCATCTGATATTTGATGTGCTGGGTGGACTGATGCTTCTAGGAACTCTCATCTGGATCTGGCGCGAGCATAAGATGGGAGAGCAATCAGTCTGGAAGAATAAACAGTTCTGGACATGCTTGGTTCTAACCTTCTTGATGTATGGCATTATGAACACTTTTATAAAACATGTGATCTTTCCAAAGCTCGCAACTCTAGCTGGTGAGAAAACTGTTCATCAGCATCACTAGCTCTTCTATTCTAAATTTTCAATAAAAAGGAGTTGTAATAATTCGTGCTCAACCAGGAACGTTTTCAGTCTATTGTCCAAGCCTATAAGCACGATCAAGAGTCGGTTTATCAAACTTGGTTTATCGATAACGCTCAGCGGTTGAAAGCATTCCGCGCTATTCGGCACGGAGTTGAACAAGTAATCAAAGATGTTAAAAGTGGCTCCTTTGGTAATGACTTCAAAGGCTCCTCTTTAGAGGTAGTTCTTAATTCGATAACTGAGCAAAAGCAGGTCTTTGAGGGTGCAGCGCACGCTTTTTACTGGAAGCCCAAATTGCGCATCCCAGATATTTATGAAAATGAAATCAATAAACGCTACTTTGCGCAGTTTCTTGAGAATTGCCTGAATGCCAACCGGGAAGAAATTTTATTGCGTGAAATACTGACCCTGTCCGAGAAAAAGATCAAGGGGCTGGGACCTGCAGCAGCCAATATCATTTATTTTTTGCATCCAACCCTTGTGCCACCATTCAATACTGCAATTCTCAATGGATTCAATATTCTCTACAGAGACAATAAGAAACTCGGCTCCTGGTCAAGTTTTCTCAATATGCGCGCCACAATTATTCAGACAAATGAGCAGTTCAAAAATCTACTTTCCAAAGATCTCGGCGCCATTTCCGGTCTGCTTTTTGAAATTGGTTCTGGCAAGCTAGTCGTGGAAGAGAATGCTGATGCCTTTCTTGATGCTGATTTAAAGAAACGGTTAAGTCTGAAAAAGAAGCGTCATGAACAAATTCAGCTCGACATCAAAGAAGAGCAGTCACATACCGAAATGCAATACAGGTTGGTGAAAATTGGCAAAGCCCTCGGCTACGACGTTATAGTAGCTGCCAATGATAGAAGCCGTTCTTACGATGGAGAAAGTTTCTCATTCCATTGTCTTTGCAATCTTCCGGCCTTGCCGGTTGATTCAGATATAGCATCAACAATAGGCCTTATCGATGTGCTCTGGTTTGAGGCCAGTACAAACAAAATTGTGTGTGCTTTTGAAGTTGAGAAAAGTACATCCATTTATTCAGGGATTTTACGATTGTCAGACTTGGCTATTTCTTTGCCCCAGGCCGATATGCTGATATGCCTGGTTGCTCCAAATGGTCGAGAAAAAGAAGTGGTGGCACAATTGATACGGCCGGCATTTGCCGGTGCTAATAGCCCAAAATTATCGTACATCCTATTTAATGACCTGCGTGCCCATTGCGACTCAATCTGTCGGCTCGGATCGGACTTTCGTATCCTTCAGAAAATTGCTAAAAATGTTAGTCCAACTCAGATCGATGTCACCCTGTAAAAATTAGTTGGTCTTTATCACAGCCTGTAATTGTCGTTTCCGTGCTGTTTTTGCAGGATAGATCTGATCTGAAATGACTTTTTCAGCTTGCTTGTTACGCACGGGAAAAGCACTGCCGCCCCTTACTTGCCACATTGGTGGCAATTCAGTTGGTTGAGTTTCTGTGGCTTGGATAATGCATTTTTTTACACTACGGATGCTAGAAGTAGCAGGGTTTTAAAACCATACGAGGGCAGGGCATCTTGAAAGCCAATGTTGTAGCCCGCTCTCGCTAAAGTTCCCATTTTTTGCATGGGGTACCTCCTGATTAAGCTGTGGTTTTTATAAGCCTGGAGTGTGACACAGTGCAACTGTAATCACAAAGGAAGGAAAATATCATGTTGAAAAAAGAATTTGAAGCTTGTATCAAGGCCTGTACAGAGTGTTTGACCGCCTGTTCGGAATGTTTTAGTTGTTGTCTACAATCAGAGAGTCCCAAAAAACATTCTGAGTGCATTCAGCTCTGCCGCGATTGTCTTGAAGTCTGCACACTCTGCATAAAGTTGCTTTCGAGCAATAGTAGATTCTATAAAGAAATTTGCGAATTGTGTGCCAAAATCTGCCGTGCCTGCGCTGCTGAGTGCAGTAAGCATACCGATATGACAGCATGTCAAAACTGTGCAGATGCTTGCACGCGCTGCACAGAGCAATGCGAAAAGTTATCCAAAACAGCCGTTGCCGTCTAATTAAGTAAAACTCCTTCGCAAAGTCGCCTATCCTGCTATCGGTATAGGCGCCTTTGCGTAAAGCTCAACTATCTACCTTCGACGAATTGGTAAAACATGGCTATGAATTTCGAGATGCTGTTTTTTTGTATCGTTGCTTGCTCGGTCATAATGGGCCTAGGCATGTTTGTCATGAACAAGATGAACACGAAAAAATAACCCAACAGAAACGACGCGCACATAATCGTTATAACTTTAGTCCACGAAGACGCAGTGCGTTTACTATTACCGAAAATGAGCTAAGACTCATTGCTGCACTGGCAATCATCGGGTTGAGAAGTACTGGATAAAACACCCCAGCGGCGATCGGTATGGCCAAAATGTTGTAACCGAAAGCAAGAAAAAGATTTTGTCTGATGTTGCTCATCATCCCCTGGCTGAGTCTTCTTGCTCTAACTAGTCCGGCTAGATCACCCTTCACTAATATGATGCTTGCACTTTCTATCGCCACGTCTGTGCCGGTTCCCATCGCGATGCCAACATCGGCTTGAGCCAAGGCTGGTGCGTCGTTGATTCCGTCACCAGCCATAGCTACGATATGACCTTGAGCCTGCAATTTTTTTATTGTGTCTGCTTTTTGTGCCGGCAGAACTCCGGCTTCTATATCTTCTATCCCCAGTTGACGCGCGATTGCATGCGCTGTGCGTTCACTGTCGCCAGTCAGCATCACGACTCTTACGCCTAGAGCCTTTAGGTCTGCGACAGCGCTTTTGGCATTGTCCTTGATAGGATCGGCAATAATTATTGTGCCGGCGATTGCGTTGTTTACAGCAATGAACATAACTGTTTGTCCGTCATTTCTTAGTTTGTCTCCTTCTTCAGTGACGGCAGTTATGTCGATGCCCAGTTGGGCGAAAAGCTTGTCGTTCCCCAATGCTATTTGATGACCGTCTACCTCAGCGGTCACTCCTTTGCCTGCGACGGCGGAAAACCATTGTGTTTCGGCTAGCGACACTGTCCCTTGGGCGGCCGCAACTATGGCCGAGGCCAGTGGGTGTTCACTGCTTTTCTCTACACTTGCTGCTAGGCGTAAAAGGTCTAGTTCACTGAAGTTGGGACGTGCAACTATTGATGTCAGCTTCGGCTTGCCTTGAGTCAATGTGCCAGTTTTGTCTATAACAAAAATGTCTGCCTTCTCAAGTTTTTGCAAAGCAGTAGCGTTTTTAACGAGCACTCCGGCAGAAGCACCTCTTCCTGTTGCGACCATGACAGACATAGGCGTGGCCAATCCAAGGGCACAAGGGCAAGCAATTATTAGCACCGCGACTGCATTTAGCAAGGCCAGTGACACTGATTGAGGTCCAAACCACAGCCAAAAGCAAAACGTGGCTACCGCAGCAAGCAAAACCGCAGGCACGAATATCGCTGCTGCTTTATCTACGAGTTTCTGCACCGGCGCTTGGCTGCGTTGTGCCTCTAGAACCATAGCTACAATCTGAGCAAGCAGCGTATCGTGGCCAACACGCTGAGCTTTCATTATCAGCGCGCCGGTTTCGTTCATAGTGCCGCCAATGACTATGTCGCCTGGTTGTTTTGCAACTGGGACAGGCTCTCCTGTGACCATCGATTCGTTTATGTTGCTGTTGCCATTAAGCACCACTCCATCAACAGGAATTTTCTCGCCGGGCCGAACCCGCAGAATGTTATCGACTAAAACATCCTCTAAAGCGATATCCTTTTCGCTGGCATCGAGGCTAACAAGTCGCGCTGTTTTCGGCGCCAGAGTCATCAGGGCTTTTATGGCACTGCTTGTTTGGTTGCGTGCTTTCAGCTCCAGAATCTGACCTAAAATTACTAGAGTGATTATTACTGCAGCCGCTTCAAAGTACACATGTGCAGTACCGCTATGGAGATTTCTAGAATTGCTAAATAGGTCCGGCATGAAAACGGCAGTAACGCTATAGGCATAAGCAACTCCGACACCGATTGCCACAAGAGTGAACATATTCAAAGATCGCTGCTTTATTGACTCCAGTCCTCGTTTAAAGAAAGGAGCGCCGGCCCATACAACAACCGGTGTGGCCAAAATGAGTTGTGTTGCTGACAGAATGGACGGTTGTAGGAATGCCAAGATTGGCTTCCCCAGCCCCATGTCAGACATGCTAATAAAAGCTATTGGAAGTGTAAAAGTAAGGCTTATCCAAAATCGCTTTTGCATATCATTTAGTTCGATGCTATTGGAATTGTCTGCGGTCGGCTGTAGCGCTTCGAGTGCCATGCCGCATTTTGGGCAATTCCCTGGCTTGTCGCTCAAAATTTCTGGGTGCATTGGGCATGTGAATTTTGCGTCGGCTCTTTCTGAGATTATTCTTTCAAGCTGTATCTTCTGAGGAACTGTTTCTACTGAACTTAGAAATGAGTCTGGATTACTCTTGAATTTGTTGAGGCAATGAACGCTGCAAAAATAGAAGGTTTGATGCTTGTGTTCAAATGAACCAGCCGCAGATTGGGGAGCTACCGGCATCTTGCAAATCGGATCTTCTAGAATTTGACTGCTTGAGTCTACAGAAGGTCTGCCCGCGTTGGCCCCGGGCTCGTTTTCTACTTTCATGTTATTTCTTCCCTTAGATTTGGCTGCTAATTCGCACGCCATACCATGCCATTCGGTTTTTTGCCGACAGCTATATTTGTCGTAACCATGTGGCTTTTTACGTTTATCACTGATACCGTGTTGGCGTTTTGGTTGCTAACATATCCAGTTTGACCATTTTTTGAAAATACAATTGCATGAGCACCAGCCCCGGTGGCAAGTTCTCCCAGCTTGTCAATGCTATTTGGTTTGTAAAAGGCGACTTTTCCATTTTCGCTGTCGCTCACCCAAAGTTCACTATTCGGAGCTGTAGCTGCCATTCCGGGCGTAAAGCCCAAACTGTATGTGCGTTTAACCATCAGTGTCTTGGCATCAATGGCGGTCAGACTTTTGCCCGTTTCATTGTCAACATACATAAGGCCGTCTTTGCCTTGCCAGGCACCGACTGGTTCTTTGCCAACAGGGATAGTCTTAATCAGGCGCTTGGTTCTTGTGTCTATCACGCTCACCGTATTTGATTGGCCATTGGCGACAAATGCGTTTTTTCCGTCTATGGAAAAAGTTATCTCTGCTGGCTTTTTGCCTACGGTTATGCTTTTTAGAAGCTTGAGAGTTTTGGCATCGAGGACGAGTACTGCTCCAGGGGACCCCATCTGACCTGTCCATATCTCTTTCGAGTCTCGCGAAAAAATAGCGTTGTGGTTCATTTCGCTGAACTTGCGCTCAAGCAGTTTCGTTCCGCTGCGCGAGTCCAAGACTAAAACCGAACTATTGTTCATGGCCATTGTCTTATCTGTCGACATTTTCGCGCCCTGGCCTTCTCCCATCGACATGTCTCCGTGACCTATAGAAGCCGCGTCATGACCGAGGCTTAAGTCTGCTCCAGGCGCCGCTAGTGCCAGCTTACTACCATCTGGGCTCAGGCTAATGTGATGTGGAAAGCGGACCTTGGGAAGAGTAATCGTGGCAGAAATAGCATTCTTGCTTGGGTCAATCACAGACAGGGTATTATCTTGACCATTTACTACAAAGAGAGAGTCGCCCGAAAGACCTTGGGTCTTTGCTGGCAAAGGTTTCTTGGACGTATCAGCATTAACCATCGAAATACAAGCTGTAAGCATGGCCAACGTCAGAAAGCCAACTCTCGTAATTGTTCTCACCGAAATACCTCTAATATAGTCACGCCCTGCTTAGAGCTGACAAGTAGCTTTATAGTCTTAAAATCTATCTTCGGATTCGATCGCTTGCAAAATGGCGCACTGGTCAACACTTCCCACACCACTGCATTGGCTCACCAACTTTGCGAGTGCCACGCTCATTTTCTGAAGCGTTTCAATACGATCGTTGATGTCGACGAGCTTTATCCTTGCTAGTTCCTTTATTTCCTTGCTTTGAGCAGACGGAGCATTTCGCAGCGATAGTAGTTCTCTTACCTCTTTTAAGGTAAAACCAAGTTCCTGTGCTCGCTTAATAAATAGAACTATTCGTGCCGTATCTTTGGGATAGCGCCGATAGTTCGATTCGGAGCGCATAGGAGGCTCCAGAAGACCGCAGCGCTCATAGTAGCGAAGCGTCTCGATATTGACCCTGGCTGCCTTCGCGACCTGTCCTATCGTTAGTTCTGGCATTTTTTCATCCTCCACCATTCATTATAAACCACGGACTCTACTACAGGGTCAAGGGTTGCCTGAAGATGATAGAGTCGGCTCGCTTGCTTTTGGTGAGAAAAGACGATTTCGAAAAGCTACTCTAAGAGAACTTATCAGGTAACGCTTAGGGTATTATTCCGAAACCGTGGCGTTAGATGTCTAAGGCCTTAATCGCTGACTGGTATTCTTTTTCCACAGCTTCCAGCGACAAATGCTGGTAAAGTTCAAGGCTCTTGCGGCTTTCGTGGCCACTGATCAATTGAATTTTTGCATCAGAGATTCCTTGGCTGGTCAGAAAAGTAAGCATCTGGTGCCGCAGCAGGTGCGGATGAACAGTGCGCTCAAGCCCGGCCTGGTCAGCATAGTCTCGAACGATCTGCTGAATGCGCCTGGACGTATAGGACTGCTTGAGCCTTGATTCAAAGAGAAATTCGTTCTCATTGTGCGCATCGAGATAAGCTTTGATAGCCAGACTGAAGCTCGAAGGAAAGAGTATGTATCTGTCTTTACCACCCTTGCCATTGCCAATGAAAATTTTGCAACCATCGGCATCAACGTCAGCAACTCTGATGTTCACGAGTTCGCTCACACGCACAGCTGTATAGAGCAGTAGCTTAAGCATTAGCTCGTGCTGAATGTCACCATGTTTCTGAATCGTTTTGAAGAACTTCTTCAGTTCGGCCAACGAAAGTAGTTCTGGTAGCCGCTTCTCTTTCTTTTCTTTTTTGAGCTTTAACTTGAGCCTGACCTGCTGGCAAACATAGATAAACTCATCGTAGTTCAGGCGGTGCTGCCTGGCTACTCTAAGCACTTTTTTTACGGCCTCGGATTTCGCTTTTTGTTTTGACGGAGCGAAATTGGCGGACTTTTGGGTCTTTTGGGACGCCATGCTACCTCACTTATACCAGTTTAATTTCGCCTTTCTACCATTATGCGAAATAATTTTAGTCTATATCTAGGGCATATCGAGGGCTGCAATGAGTGATTTTAAGTGGCGTCACTTCGAAGGCGAATTCATTTTGCAATGTGTCCGCTGGTACTGCAAGTACGGTATCAGTTATCGCGATTTGGCGGAGATGATGGCTGAACGCGGCATAAAAGTGCACCACTCAACGATTTATCGATGGGTCCAGAAGTATGCGCCAGAAATGGAAAAGCGAATGAGATGGTACTGGCGACAGTCTTTTGATTCGTCCTGGCGGGTCGACGAAACCTGCATCAAAGTGAAAGGACAACTGAAATATATTTTTAGAGCTATTGATCGGCGAGGCCGCACCGTCGATTTTTATTTGTCGCACTCACGAAATACAGCGATGGCCAAAAAGTTTTTGTGCAAGGCCTTAAATGGTGTCAACGATCCACCGAGCAAGATAAATACGGACAAACATAAAGCTTACGGGCGCGCGATCTCGATGATGAAAGAGGCCGGCAAATGCGAGAAAGAGCTGGAACACTCGCAAGTGAAGTATTTAAATAATCGGCTTGAGTCTGACCACGGCAAATTAAAGCTTCTCCTAAATCCAGTGAGGGGCTTCAAAACCATGAAGACAGCATTTGCCACACTGCGAGGCTTCGAGCTAATGCGTATTTTTAGAAAAGGTCAGCTCAAATCCTGGCATACCTGCTCTTGTTCGCCTGGCACCCAGGCTGAAATATGCCTGATCAACAAACAGTTTGGAATTTATACTCAGCACGTTCCGGCTTTCTAGCCATCACCATTAGTTTCTAACGCACTTCTGAATCAAACACGGCGCTGCCGGAGCGCCCGCATTGATTCGCCACACTTACCGGACCGAAAAAATTGGTCCGGCGCTTTCGCTTGACCAACTCTCAAATTTTTTGCAACAGAGCCTCCATTATTCTGGAGGGTTTATGGTACAGCGCGCGGCAATTTATGCCCGAGTCAGCACTGACGACCAATCTTGCGATCGGCAGGTGGCTGAGTTGCAGCAGTATGCTCAAAGAAGCGGCTTTGACGTTGTCACCGTCATCACCGAAACCGCCAGCGGAGCAAAAAATAATCGCCTGGAACGCCAGCGGGTCATTGAACTAGCTCGCAAGCGTGAAAAAGACCTGGTCATTGTTTCGGAGCTGTCTCGATGGGGACGCAGTACCCAGGATTTGCTTCAAACCGTCCAAGATTTGGCAACACGTGGCGTTGCCCTGAGGGCATTGAACGGTCCTGATCTTGATACTAGTACTGCCCAAGGCGAGTTGATGCTTGGCCTTATGTCTGTAATTTCTCAATTCGAGCGCAGTCTTCTGCGTGAGAGAATCAAATCTGGGATAGTCCACGCGCGTTCTAAAGGCACTAAAAGCGGTCTGGCTATAGGAAGACCGGTTTTTGATAAATCGGAACGTGTAAAACGCCTTCTGTCTCAAGGTCTAAGTGTTAGAGCTGTCGCCACTGAACTCGGAATCAGTAAAACTACTGTCATGAAGGTAAAATCAGCCACCTGACAGCCAGTTCGAAAGGTCTTTTTAAAACAAAGGGTCTGGCGGCTTCAAAAACGAATCGTAAGATCGAGTCATCCTCGGGTCGTTCAAACCAATGATTTTCTGTCTGGTTTCTTCACCTTGGTACCATGACACATCAAATTTAGTGCATTCAGTTTTGAGCTTTTCTAAGTATTCGAGGGCATCTTTGTCAATCGTACCGGTCGTGAAAATGCCGTACTCTTGGGTTGGATAGGAGTCTTTGCCACCTGTAACATAATGCTGGCGGATGCCGCCAACGCCATTTGCGAACCAATGCTGGACGTCTTTGAGCCCTACGCGCGGTTGATTTTTGCATTCAAAGGCACGAAGAGCTGTTCCTGGAGCATCGAGCAAAACTTCACTGTCGTAGGCTGTGCCATTTTTGGCTTTCAATAGACGACCATATCTCACTGTTCCGTGATAAGTCCTCGACAACCAATGACCGATCATCGTCTCAAACAGTGCACCTCGCAAATTTCCGTTCATCGAATTTAGGTGGTCAAATTGTCCAAGCATGTCACCAATCTTGTGAATGATTTCTTCTGTTTTTTGAACAGCGAAGTCTTTGCCCTCAAGCAGTTCCCCCAGCAGATTTACCAGATCAGCCAATTGCTTGCCGAACAGATTTTTTGGTGTGGTACAAACGACGCCATATCTCTGAGCTTTTTCGATAACTTCGTACGAAAATCGTTCCGCTATTAGCCAGGCTAAAAAGTGCGGCATACGCTGATTACGCCGGATCGACTCACATTTGTGGAAAAAATATTCTGTATCTACGACATCCAAAATTTTGCCCAGGATGACGTCACAGACAACATAACCGAGATTTCGACTATCTCCAAACCCTGTGGATAACGGATATTTGGAGCACGGTGCTTTTAAATCCCAATGATAAAAACCGAACTGGGTAGAGCCTTCACCATATCGCAGATCCATATCTTTGCTGATTATGCCTTGGAGCTTTAGCCAATCAGCGAAAGCCGTTAATACAATTTGCTCGCCACTCAACCGACTATTCATCTTCGCCGCAGTTAGAGGCATGTTCATGAATAGCGGGTCCAATTGCAGGAAGTCTTCGCCCGGCACCTTGGCGAGCATGCCATTATCTTGAAGAACAGCGAGTGCTTGGCTAGCCGTTGGATTTCGCCCAGAAATAGGTAAGCCGCTGAACGTCATGAACAATGCCTCAGGAATCATTCCGCCTCGGGCTTGTATTCCACTGAGCGGAAGCCTTAGTGATGAATTATCGTCCTGGATTGTTTTGAACAATTTGGTACGAAGGAGTTTGGTGCCTTCGTGCCGTTTAAGATAAACGAACTGCTGATTATGGGACAAATTGAAAGTGGCGGTTAAGATCTCTTTCGACTGCCGCGCCCGTTGAATTCGCTTCCTGGCCGCTTCAGACGAACAGGCACATTTGTCGATTAGATATTGACCTAATTTTTGTGTTGAGCACGGCCCTAATTCGCCAACAGCATCCCCGACAATTCCCATGTCACACTGCCCTATGTATATCTTCCAGAACTGGGCGCAAACTACATAAAGGTCTGCAAAGTCCCAAAGCTCAAATTACTAGCCTTTTGGGTCGTTGTCAATGTCCGCGAAATTGCCCTTTTTGGCGTCACTCTATTTAGAGTGACATTTCAAGGGCTCGTGATTATGTTGCCACCATTTTGCTCATCGGTTTAACTTTTTGCTATCCAAGCATTCCAATCGACTTAGAGTCGACCCTTAGGTGTCCAAAAAATTTTTTGCCCGCCGCCATTTCTTCAATAGTTGATGGATTTGTGCTGCGGTACATTTGTGCATCGTAACCATCGCCATCCCGATCAAAAACACCAAAGCCGGTAGTTTTACCATAAAAGGCTTTTGCCGCTCTGACTAACGTTTGGAGTACTGAAGGCAATTCTTTTCGATCAAGCTTTTTCCACACCCCAAATACAAAAACAAAATCCGGAAGAGAGTCGAAACGCCTCGAACACATGACCATGCCTTGATCTTGTCTTTGCATGGAAATTCGCATTTCATGCAAAGTTTGGCCAATTATTATTCGTTCAGCTAACCGCGTATTTGCTAAGACGGTCTGAAGCTCGCGATATCCCTTTCTTTCGTTAATTGGCTCGAAGTGATGCTCAATCTCTTTTGGCAAGTCTGGGTCTCGCTCAGCGAGCGCATCAGAAATATTTTCTACGATAGCTGTATATTTAAACGTGTCTTTGTGCTTCTCGTAAAGTGTCTTGATTTCCGCTTCTCGAATGAGTACGAAGTCAATGACATTGACCACGTTATTGATGTTTTTAAACGAGCCGCTTTGCAGTTGGTACGTTTCGTAGAGCATTTTTTCAATGCCAATAGTTCTTAAGATGCTCGAATCAAGCTTGCTTCGAGCATCCAAATATTCCATCAATTCTGGCAATGTGCGCAGCAAAAATGCAAGGTTGAGAAAATCATTCAGCCCAAAATATGAGATTGGAACGCCATTATAGTTTTTTGGATAAGTCTCTTCGTCGTCGTCTAATACAACTGTTTCAATAGTTTCGACAAGCACAATACCGTGTTTGATCGTTGGTAGTCCGTTGGGAAACTCTACGCGGCCTAATCTTGAATGTTGGCACCACATCGGTCTAGTATGTCCAGTACGCAATGCTCCAGTGAGCTGTTTGGCGCCACTGCGAGCTTCCTTTTTGACCCATAATTTCTCTTTTTCTTTGCTGCGAGTACCAGGCTCTTGCTGACACTTCTGTGAAATCAAAAATGTTGAAGAGTCCAATTGACAGAGGATATCGCCAACTTCTTTATCGGTGTTGCCTATCGTCGTCATTGGACTTCGATAGACGAATTCTCGAACAATTGGTAGTGATAGAAAATCTTCTACGTGCCTTTCGGCCCAGTCTGTACGTTGCATAGATGGCTCTCCGCCCTTATTTTGGCCGGTTTTCGGCAGATGAAGGTAGCGCTACGGCTGTCGGTTGTTGAGGCTGTTGTTTGGGGCTAGTTAAATCTGCCCACCTGTCGGATGCCAACTGTGCCAAGGAAAAAAGCGTTTGCAATGCAGTTCTTGCCTCTGCTGCGCCAACATCTGAACTTTCACCATGTGCGCTAGCGTCGCGCCAGTAAGCGAGAATGGTAAAGCCACTTTCTAGGCTCTGTCTCAATCCTGCAGCCAGCCCATGAGTCAATGTGTTCTGAAGTTGCTTCCTACCGTCAGACGCCCGGTATTTCTTCAACACTGCCTCTTCTTGTCTTGGACCTTCTTTAGCGATTGCAAGTGCCAAGTAGATTGCCTCGCTGGCCGCACCACACATAGCGGCGCACGCGAAAAAAGCTCCAGCGTCGAAGCACTTCACAGCATCAATCACGCGCTCTTTATAGGCGTTTCCAAATTTTTCGCTGAAATTTGAAAGCAGTGTGGCGTAGCTTCCCGAAGCCATGACCATAATGGTTTTTTCAGGGTTTTTTATCCATTCTTTGCCAGCTTCGGTCAGAGAGTAACCGTTACCAGCTATCGCTTCTTGCACCTGTGTCCATGCCAGTGCCCGAACCGAAGGACGAAGCACACCCTTCAAACAAAGTTGCCATAACGCCGACAATATTTTTGCTCCCGTCAAGCTCCCGAGATCAAGTTTGTCGTTGTGTTCAGTGATTTGGTGCTTCAGGCATAATTGGCTTTCGACTTCGGTCGCTGATATGTCAAACTCGGTCCTATCTCGCCGAAGTCGCCCGTTCGTATACTCGGTCAAAAATTCGACGCAAAAACTGAAAGCATCCTCTTCGGACCACCTTTCCCATCGCGCTCTATCTACCGACATCGATTTTTATTGCGCTCCGAAAAATTTTTTCCAGAAACCAGGCTTTGGCTTTTGTAACTCCTGAACGACCTTTTCTAGGTCAGCGAGTTTCGCTGCGCTCAAGACAGCTTCTTCGGCTTTCTGTTTTAGGAGAGCGTTTTCGGCTTCGAGGGCTTGGGCTTCTTCTTCCTTCTCTTTGACCTTATTGAACTGAATCTCGGAGGCTTTGCGCTCGGCTTCGATTTCGGCCAGTAGTTTCTTCTTCTGGGCTTCGAAGTCCGGCAGGAGCTTGAGCTGTTTGTCCATTTCCTCAATCTTGAGGTCTTTGAGCACGAGTTCTTTGGTCAGCTCTTGGACCCGATCCATCATTGGCTTGAGGATCTTCTCTGCGGCAGCCGTCACTTGACCTTCCAGGTCTTCGTTGCGCCAGCTCCGGGGAACGGGTCCGGAGGTTTGGGCCTCCTCCTGTTCGTGCTCAAAAATAGAACCATCAGCCATGGTTTCGAGAACCGTGGCGTCAGTTACGTCCTCATAGGTTTGCGGCTCCATGGTCGCAGTCGCTTGAGGTGATTGTTCCGGTGCTGGTGGCGTGGCCGTTGCGGAGGCTGCTGGGGCCGGCGCCGCTCCGGTTTGGTGGGAGAAGTTCATTACCGGAGGTTGAACCTCCGGAGCCTGCGGAGGTCGCAAATATGAGTACTGGTGGGCGCTTGCCGGTTGCTGCGGAGGCGCGAAATAGCCCTGTGAGGGCGCTGCCTCCTGCTGATAAAAGGAGGTTGGCATAACCGGAGGGGGCGTCGCCTCCGAAGGCATAGAGAGCTGCTCAGCCACCTGTGACGCGAGATTTATCGGACTTTGTCCTCGGCGCGCAAGTTCGGCATCGAGGTCTCGCTGATGGACAAACCACTGGTCGCGTTGGCCGACAGTTTTCTTGGTGCCCTTGAGTGTACCCAGGGTAAGTTTGTCGCGGACCGACCGCTCGTCAATCCCGAGTGCATTCGCTACTTGCTTTACCGTCAGCATTGATGATCCTTGCATCTATTCCCTCTATATCCGGACGATATACCCGGAAAGCGTGAGCCCGTGAGGATTATACGCTAAATCTACTACCTCCGGAAGCACCACTTTGAAAACTCCGGATGTCCTCCGGAGCCTTTGTCTGGCTACCTCCGGAGGTTCGCGGAGGCTGGTTTGTTGCCGCTTTTGTAGTAATAGCTGCATTTGGTTGACCCAGGTGAGGATTTGGTGCCTATTGCCTCCGGAGGTGACGGAGGTTGGTGCAGCGCTCTGGGTGGCGCTGTATCGGAAGCCTCCGGAGGTTGACCTCCGGATACCGGCTTGAAGGTCCGGAGGTGGGGTGTTTTACCTCCGCTTGCCTCCGGATGTTAGCGGAGGTTTTAGGCTGTGCCTCCGGAGGTTTTTCGGAGGTTGCCCATGGTGCCATCTGTGGCAAATTTTCAGTGGTGCCAAATTTTACGCGGAGGTTTTGCGGAGTTTTTTGCCTTCCGGCTCCGGACATCCGCAAAACTGTAAATACTTACTAGGCTTATATCCCCGGCAACCTCCGGGGCTTCAGGTGAGCCACCTCCGGAGCCTCCGCAATTTTGAAGATCAGGATCTTGAGCCGCGTTTGATCGATTACGTTATTGCACGTAATTAATGCACCATGTATAGTTATTTTCGCGGTATCACAGGCGGTGATTACCGGCAGATATCGAAGATATATACCGAAGGCTATTGCCTTCCTAGAAAGCCCAACTAGCTTCCAAACAAAAAACACTGCCAGGGGCAGTGCTTTGAGCAAAGACCTCGCGGCCTTTTCTATTCATTTGTTTCTATCAGGTTTGTCGAATTCCCTGAACTGATCAAAGAATAAGCGAAAAGTCCGGTTAGGTCAACACGTCCCTTTAAGGATGACTAGCCATTTCAGGACTTGTACATGCGCACTCGACGCCGTCGAATGCGCGGCCTAAATTTGCGCGCGCGAAGTATTTCCCCTCCGGGTGGGAATCGGACCTGAACCGCTTCATTGCGCTATTTCATCGCTATGGCTACATTTATCGGCCACTAAGTGGTGGCACGTGGGCGTCAGCGAATGATCGCTGGGAGCTTACCGATACTGAGTTCATCAAAGCCATATCTTTAGCTCATGACAAATTCCTTCTAGGCACACGGGCTGGCAAAACGAGCCGCTTTGTCGTGCTCGATATCGACGCCAATAGCAAATACCATAATAAGAAGCATCTGGACAAATTGCTCAAAGTTTTGGCGCGGGCAGGCCTGACCAAGTCATCCTTATTTAGATCTAGCCATAGCGAAGGCTGGCACCTTTACTTGTTCTTCGATGAACCTATAAGTAGTGCAGAATTGCATCATCAACTGGTGGCACTGCTCAAGCTAAATGATTTTGTCGTATCAAAAGGACAATTGGAAGTTTTTCCCAATCCCGGTAGAAACTCTCAGGGTATGGGTTTGCGGTTACCGCTCCAGCATGGTTTTGCCTGGCTTGATAAACGGACACTCGATGTAGATTACTACCGCGAAGAGATGTCACCGACTAAAGCGCTGACATATTTTCTCGACTTGCTCGACTCCGATGCCAACCCTTATAAGGCTTTCCGGCAACTCAAGGCACACGTCCTGGACCTTGAAAGTAAGCGTGAAAAAGCAAAGCTACCGTCAGGACAAGGTTCAAATGTATTACCGCTCAGGTCACCGGCTTCATTGCCAGACAACGCCGACGGTCATCTGGTGACCACCGTCTTCGGGCATCTGCCGTCCGGAATGAATGCTGAGAATTGGTGCCGAGGACGGCAATTTTCTATCGAGGGATTGACTGGGCCGTCGCAACGAGCCGAGGCTATTTTCTGCCTCAATCACTATCTTTTCTACGGTGACCCCAGCCGAAACCTGCACGCCATGGGCTATGGCTTTGAAGAAGAGCGCGACTGGGCCGTCAAAGAATTCCTGGAAGCCCGGCACAATGGTCATAGCAGCGACATTAGTCGCGGTCGCGCCGACGCGCTCGAGCAATCCGCTCGTGCCGCCCACTGGCGCCCACCGAGCAAGCGTGATGCTGCACCGCGCACCTATACAGCCGTCCGACCGATTTCTTGGATACGGGCAAACGACAACAAGAAGCGAGACGCACGGAAGAAAATTCAGGAAGCCCTGGACTCCATGAAAAAGCTGGGACGTTCTTTCACGACCGTCGAACTGGAAGAAAACGCCGGGGTCTCCAGGCGCACGCTCTACAAGCACGACGACATCTGGCGCCAGGACTATGAGGATCTCGCCGCTGGCTTCTTTTCATCTTGTGTACACGAATATAACGCTGTGGTGGAGGCTGCTTCCTCAGAAAGCTTGCCTCCTTCCACTGTCTCTCAAAAAATTACGCCGCCCGGACTCTTGGCAGCTAAACGCATTGTTGCCGAGATATCCATGAGGGCGCAAAGAGATATTCGCAAGGCCGTCCGGCAAAAGGAAAGTGTTCAAGATGATTCTGCTAAAGCCTGGCGGGCTAAGGTCGCAGTTCTGACCACTGCCTCGCCGCCTTCTTTATCCATTGGCGAGATCAAAGCTTTGCTTTTTGTTCTGCCTGGTTATCTGAGCGTTGCTCCTTATGAAGAAGACGCAACAGCGCTCCTTCCTTATGTTCAGCACCTTCGGCGCGAGCTAGCTATGAGGACTGGACCACCCAGGCCGTGTCCGGAGTAAGTTTTTTTTTGCAACTAGATCTTTTTTCTTTGCTTGAGTGGTGCTAAAATACAGCCACTGTATGCGGTACTGAATTAGATCGCTTACTTCCCGGTTTTAGAAGTTGCAAGATGCGCTTCCTGAGCCGGAATTCTTTGTTTTTTTGGTTTTCGGAAAACGATAGTTTCCGACGCTACTAAGTGTACTTTCTTGACAAGATTATTTGTTGAGAAAGTAGTTCAAAATCTTTTTCTTTTTCTGATTAGCGAGAGAGCAAGTGCTTTTCGTTGGTGAAGCGCGCGCTGTGTTCGCCCATTTTCTCGTCTCGGCGCCACCGCCGTGCAAGTTTGTTTTCCTGTTTCTTTCCACTTTTATCAGACCCACTTGCTCTGCGGAGCCAAGCCGAGGGGCGTTCTCCAGCAGCGCGTGCTGCCAGTTGAGACTCTTGGAGAAATGGCGATGATTACAAAGTTGGACTACGGTTTGGAATTGACCAATAACAGTAAAGTGGGATGGGCGTTCAGTCTTCCGCGTACTGAGACTTGCATCAATGCCACTGCTCTATGCAAAAAGTTGTGTTACGGCAACGGTGTACGGTATCAGACTGTCGGTCAGAAAGCTAAGCGGCAACGCAACTTCCGGACTGCACAGTTTTTGCTAGCTGAAGGTGGTCCGGAGCTTCTTGCTGAAAATCTCTCGATGCTGGTCGATCAAGCTCGTCCGCGAGATTGGCTTACTGCCAAGATTACAGGCACACAAACAGCTATTCCATTCACATTAAGGGTCCATGATGTTGGAGATTTCTATGAGCCTAATTATGTTCAAGCATGGGCATTGACTGCTAAAAAGCACTCTGAGTGCAAGTTCTGGTTCTATACTCGCAGCTTTGTCGATTTAGATGTCTTTGCCGAGTTGACCAAGCTAGCCGCTTTGCCTAACTGTCAGGGCTGGCTTTCAGTCGATTCGGAGAATTATGAGCAGGCTATTTTATCCCTGTGCAAAGCTCCTGCAGGCATCTGGAAATTAGCACTTTTACAAGACAGGGACTTGCATTCGGGTGTTATTCCAGCCTTTGAAGGTCTGGAAATGGAATTGGACATTGTGAGTTTTCCGCATCATCGGAACGGGCGACATGCTGAGCCTGTGCGGCATGACTTGCTTACCCTGTGTCCTGCTGCTATGGGCAACCTTGCTCTAACGTCGCAGAAAGACTCACTTCGTCCATGTCAGACTTGTGCTTTTTGTCTGCCGTGAACCGGAGAGCCCTTGGGTATCTCATCTCTAATGCCGTTGATTTCCTTGGTGAAAAGATTGAGAGCCTTCCTCCTTTGTACGTGTTTTCGATTATGAGTTGGTCGGTCAGTTAGCCCTTTTGTTCGACATCTTTTTTGTATCCGGATTGTCCTGTAGTGAGTGTCTCCTGGCTTTGGAGATGCTTTTTTGTTGTCCGATTTTCTGATGGTTTTGAGACGGGAGAACCTCGGCGCCTTGTGGTTTGCTGGTCGTCCATATCTGGCTACCTCAGGGCTGTGTAAGACAGTGCCTTACTCTGGCACCAGTTTTCTACCGTGAAAGGATGAACTCCGCTTTGCTCCGCGCTGCGCGTCCTTGCACTCACGAAAACAGTTGCACGGTCTTTTGGCACTCAAACACAGCACTGGAGGTGCCTTCTTATGAACAACCAAATCACTCTCATCGGTCGCGTCGGTCAAAACCCCGTCTCAACTACCTTCACTGATACGGACAACAAACTGGCTAAGTTCTCCCTGGCCGTGGCTGACTACTCTTCTAAAACGGACAATCCGGAACCAATGTGGATCGATGTCGAGTCCTGGAACGGGCTAGCTGACCGAGTCATGAAGCTCATAACCGAAAAGCGCGAGGTTGCAATTACCGGCAGGCTCTCAATCTCCAAATACACCAAGGAAATCAACGGAGTCAAAGTAGAGATGAGACGCCCAGTGGTGAAGCTCTCCGGATTCCACCTCTGTGGGGCAAAGCCCAAGTCTGAAGAAAAGGACGAAGTGAAACCTGCGACCAAGAAAACCAGGGTGGCGGCATAGCATCAGAGGAGGCGGGGCGCGAGCCCCGCCTCCTCTTTCTCTTCCTTGCCGAAGGTACGTCTGTGCTATTGCACATTCCGCTTTTCTTTGGCTCTAGCTAGGCTAGAGCTGCTTGCTCTGAGGTGCGCAACATCACCAAAGACGACAGTTTCATCAATCCTGTCGAGCGCAGTCTGCTTATAGATCTGGTTGGACTCTATACTTGCGACCTCAGCCGCGGGTCTCACCAGACCTGTCATGTGCGTTGTATTGCTTGCTCTAAAGAAGCAATAGTTAGGGCTATTTCTCGCTACCGTGAGCTTGATGCTTACTGGCGCGATCGATCTCATTACCTCCTGTGCCGTTTCCGTGAGCTTCTTTATGGTTCTCGTCGCCATTGCTTGCATTGACGTTGCTTGATTCTGCCCCGCTGTGAGCTTTTGCTCTACTCGGGATGCCGCTTCCTTCCCATGCCAGGCACAAAAGCCTACACGCCGCCACCCGATGTCCAGCCCAAGCCTGCGGTCGCTTCGCGAGGCTGGACACAGGGGCCCGCTGGCTGGCGTGTAACTGGCATGTGCTGCATGGGGTGCGCGGGCATCCCGGATTTGGGAGATAAGCACATGATCAACATGACAGAAAAAACCGCTGGAAACGCCACTGAGAAAGCTGCCAAGGCTGAGAGCCGGAGCCAGAAAGCTAGAAAAGAATCAAAGCCGCTCAGAAGGCATTTTAAATACATCGTGCCTCAATACCGGCTCATACTGGTTAAAGAGCCTGGAATTAAACCCACGCACATTAGTGATCCGATCTCGTTTCATCACTTTGTGCAGCCGCTTGCCCACTACTCGGAAGAGCATTTTATCGCTTTCCATCTTGACGCAAAGCACCAGGTGATCGGCTACCACGAGGTATCAAAAGGCACACTATCAGCTAGTCTTGTCCACCCGCGCGAAGTTTTCAAAGCTGCGCTTTTGTCAAACGCATACGCGATTATCGTGGCGCACAATCACCCGAGCGGCTCAGTAACACCCAGCCGCGAAGACATCGAAACTACAAAGCAACTAATTGAAGCTGGCAAAATCATGGGCGTGTCTGTTGTCGATCATTGCATCGTCAGCTCTGAGAGCATGAACAGTCTTAGAGAAACTGAGCCCCAGCTCTGGTACGACTGAGAAAAAATCGCCGCCCCAAGAGGGCGGCTTTCCTCTTTTGTTTCTAGTAAAATATCCCAACCGCGAGGACCAACTATGCACCTGTACGAAACGAAAAAAGGCGACGACGCCGTCAAATTCTGCTCTGAGACTTTGAAGCTAGATCCCGCACAGTTCGACCTGGCGACAATTTCCCGGGTTGAAGTCTTCGGCACCGATATTGACGATCCGGGCGAGGATTACTGCGAGTTTCGGGTTATCGACTCAAAAGAAAAAGTGATGGCAGTACGCCGCGAGATGGGCTATTAGATTCTAAAAAGCTCTAACTCTAATTTGTAAGTCTCAAAAAGCCGCCCCTGGCGGCTTTTTGCTGCCTATGCGTCCTGGACGCTTTAGAAATGCGCAGGCTCCGCCCGCTGAAGTGCCCGCCCACCGCCCTTTTTTTCTTAGCCGCCGGTGCCGGCGGAATTGTGCGCGGGCTGCCTGCCCGCTGAGGCTACCCACCCGCCACCCCAGACAACCGTGCACCGCACCCTGGTGGGTTATTGGAACATAATTACCTATTGCCAAGTCGTTACCAGTGGGTTATACTCGTAATCTACTCAGGTGATTTTATGGCAGCAAAAGACATTCGGCGAGAAAATTTTGATGTAAGTCCTGAGCAGCAGGCCACTATTGAAACACTGCAAGCTGTACTCAATGCAAATAGCAAGAAAGACGCTGTTCTGCTGGCTGTACAATTGACGTTACATCTAGCTATGGAAGCTAAAAAAGGTAATCAGTTTTTTGTTGGACATCCAGGAGAAGCGCTCCAGAGGCTCATTATGCTGGGAATAGAAAAACCAGAAATAAAAGGTTGGATGTACCTCACCGAACATGCCCACCCTTGGAAAAAGCAGCTCTACGTCAAAGGGCGCAAGCTTCCTGCGGCAGCTGTTTGGATTGAGATGGCAGTCAATAATCTGTCGGTTGAAGACGCCATGGACAACTGGGATCTGCCCCGAGAAGTGATTTTAGAAGTCTTGCAATATTGCGAGGCTAATAAGACTCTGCTTGAAATGGAAGCGGCTGAAGAAGGGCGTTTGCTGCAAGAAAAAGGAGTAGCGCTTGGCCGTCCGACTGCTTGTCGATGAGTGCTCTGAGGCAAAATTGCTCGTTCAAAAGTTGCGAGATGCCCAGCATGACGTTTTGACTGTAAGTGAAGCTAACCTGCGAAACGTCCGCGATGCGGACGTTTTCGCCGCTGCCATAGATGACAATCGCATTTTACTAACGCACAACCCGGCTGATTTCGTCGAATTGCACGAGATTAGGATGGCTCAAAATCTGACCCATCCTGGACTTTTTCTTGTTCATCGTAAAAACAAACCAGGTGACATAACTTACGACCAGATAGTGACAGCAATAGCGAATCTTGAGGCAACAGGTTTGACACTCGCAAATAGTTATCATTCGCTCGTTAGCTACAATTATTAGCTCCTTCGGTGTAAAAGATGTCAGACTTGAAAATTACTGATAAGCAAGAACAGGAGCTGGTTTTACGAGCCCTCATTACTCATGCTTTTAAGTGCAAAGAGACGATAAAACTGCACAACGAAACCAAGAAAGCGCTTGGCGATAAAGCTATAATCCACATTGCCGAACAAGCTAAGAATGAGGCGGAGACAGCTTTAACTATGATCGCTAAATACTTTGGACAGCATTTGGCGAACTCAAAATTTTATTGTCTCGATTGCGCACCAGCAGATGGCGAAGAACATGATCGCATGAGTGAGGCGTCATTTGCCTGGACAAACGATTGCAGCAGTTGCGGGAAAGGCGCTTACTACTTTGTAGAACCAAAAATTACCATGTAATTCGCCGATCTATCAGGCACCGTATACGGTGCTTCTGTTTTGTATAAGCTTTAGCCGGTTGGGCGAGTGAGCGCGTGGCGCCCGCTCGTCTCCTTTAGTACGAGAACATCGCCTACACCGTTTCGACCGACGGTGCGGTCTTCACTGGATTGTCGACCTCTCCTCCCCCGGCTTTTTTGAGGGTACCACCAAAAGTTTTGCTATCAAGACCAAGCCCTGCGGGTGGCTACGCCAGTCCTGACAGCAAAACTTTGGGCGGTATCCCATTTGCAGCCGGTGAAGGCGCCGGACAATGAGGTGACGGATATGACAGACGCTCAGAAGAAAGAACTCGCAGAGAAGTACATCAAGCAGTCACGCCTCGGCGAGTACCACACTTGTCACGAGCGGGAGGAGGCATGCGACGGTTGCGAGTTCATGAATAAGGGACTTCGGATGCTCGCAGAGATAGGCGACCCGACAGTTTACCGAGTTGGCTAGAAATCTCGCCCCGGGCATTAGTGCCTGGGGCTTTTTTCATCGGCTCGTCAGGTGCAGCTAACTACCAAAACAGTGCAAATCGAACCGCATGCTTATTGGCAGTTCTGCAAGACGCGCTTCTCTCTTTGCGGGCTTTAGACCAGGGGTATTTTCTATCGCCGCGACTCTCTCTTCTTGGTCTTTTTCATTTCGCACAAATCCCTGCTCTTCGTACCATTCGACCAGATCGGCTTTGGCATCGAGCGTTACGTATCTACAGCCAACTTTCTGTTTCAGCTCTAAAGCGACAGACATGGCGTAGGTAACTAGGTATTGTCCAAAACCATTGCCATTTAAGTCCGAGTGGACGCCTAGTTGAGCAATTTTCATTGCAGGCAGTCTCGAAAATGGGATGCCCTCCGGTCTTTCCAGTTTTGCCAACGGAATTTCGTCCATCGTGACTGTGACGTAGCCAATGAGATCTCTTTTCAAAAGAAGCACATAAGTGACTGCTATGCCTTGGTTTTGATGATCCCATGCTGATTTGAGAAAATAATCGGTTTGCTCAGGGCCTGGACATTGAAAAAACGTTGGGGGTCCGGCTAATTTTTCGATGTCAACGTCATTATCCGTCCACTCGATCTTCAACGAAAACCTCTCACTCAGAAACTAAAAGACGAGATCTTAATGAATCTCGTCTTCCTTAACCAGTGGCTATTTTAGCTTACTTTGAAGTCGCCATTGGCCGACTTTTAGCCTCTGCTTTTTTCTGCATTTTGGACGCCATAGCGATGACCTTCTCTTGCTGCGCCTTCATCTGAGGAGTGCAAGTTGGCTTGGAGAACTCTTCTAAAAGTTCTACCGTAGCTTTTTCAGATAACTGTTTTGTTGGTCGAAGGGACATAAAACACCGCTTGTCAATAGACTTATCCAATTTCAATGTAATTCAAAAAGCACATTTCGTCAAGGATTATGACGTCGAAAGCGCGCCAGGGTTCCACTTTCGCTTACATTTGAGAATAGTAGGTTCAGAGAGGACATATGAAAAACCCATGGATGTCATTAGCGCGTTGGGTCTATTGGTCGTCATGTTCCTTGCCTTCGGTGTAATGGCCGGCGCTCGTGCCCCCTCGATTTTGCGCCCGACTATCCGGATCGTGGAGCGGCTTTTGACTTTTGCCGTGCGTAGCATTGTCGGGATCTTCGGAGCCGTGTTTCGAATAAGCGGCGGCTCAATAAAATTGCCGAAGGGACAGAACAGAAAATCGGACGACAGAATTGGTCCACCCCCGCCCAGGTGGAAAGATTAGCCACGCACTTGCAGTGCTGAGAATATCGCCCTCCTCGAATGGGCTCTAGTGCACGCACCTGCGGCGCTGAGGATAACGCGCTCTCGAATGCGCTAAGAGCAGGACCCGCACCTCCGGTGCTGAAAATAACGCGGGGTACCGCTCCGAACTGGCACCTTTGGTGCTCGCTCACCCTTGTTCGCTCTGGTGGTTTGGGATGGTATTTTGCCTCGTTGCTTTGGGGCTCACTTGGCTGCGAAGCAGCCGCGCGGAGTGGGCAACGACGCGCAACCATCCCCCGAACCGATGGTTTTACCATTCGGTAAGGCAAGATAAAGCGCACACGCGCATTAATAAAAAAGCCCACTGTATGGGCTTTAGAAGCGCCGCACATACTCTAGGGTTTACACACTTGGCGCCGCACTATCCTTATATTACACTAGTAGCAAAGGTTGAGGTAGGCGCACATGGAAGAACCAAAGAAATCTCTGAGATTCAGCCCAAGGGTCGAAACCAGGCTGACAATTGCCGACATGAAACGCCTCGATGATGCAGCGAAGGCGGCCGGAAAAACCCGGGCCGACTTTTCCCGGCAAGCTCTCCTCTGGTTTTTGGACAACCAGGAAAAGTTGACAGTGGATGACCGGGAGGCAGAAGTTGCCCAGGCAATTCGGTACGCCACCGATCAGCACATCAAGGCAACCAACCAGGGCGTCGACCGAATCTGCAAAATGCTGGCCAGGCAGGGTGCCGCCATCGGAACCCTTTATGAACTTTCCTGGATGGCATTGCCGGACGACGAGAACGCCAGGGCGGCATTTGAGGCGGCGTCGAATACAGCCAAGCAAAAAATGCGCAAGCACGTTGAGCGCGATGAAGCCGACCTGGCTACAAGAACCAAGAAGGTAATAACGAGCCCATGATCGTCAGGCACAGTTACATTTCAGCGAAACGCCAGCCGAGAATAGCTGGCAAAACTGGCAATGTGATTGCTCTGGGTAAGGCGTTGGCGCATCTCAAATACATTCAGCACCGCCCTGGCGAAGACCGAGAAAAGGGCGGCCGGGAAATGTTCGATGGCGAAAACGATAACCTGGACCCGAAAGAATTCCGGAAAGCCTTGCGCGAAATGAAGAATGCGAACGTGCTCACGCACAAGCTCACACTTGCTCCAGAGATAAACCTGGACGACAGGAAAGGTCTCGCTCGCGACGTGATGAAGCGGCTCAGCTCGGAAAAAGGGCAAGACTTAAGGTGGATTGCGGTAGGGCACGGCAACACAGACAACGACCATCTGCACGTAATGGTTTTAGGCAAGGATAAAACCGGCAAAGACGTCAGGATGGATGTCCGGGACTACGACAAAGCAAAAGAGTACGGGCGGCAATATCTAGAGCGTGTTCACCCGCTGGAGATGGAGCGGTACCGGTCGGGCAAAGAAGAAAAAGAGCGCAGGCGCATCGCCGAACGTCAAAGAGAGAAAGATCTAGTCCTCCAGGAACGCATTAGAGACGGTCTGGAGCTTCCCTGGATGCACAAAAAGATCATCCGTGAGCAATTGGACCCTTACGACAAATGGAAGGAACGGCAGCTCGAAAAAGAGCGGGCAAAAAAGGACAGACCGAGCGCTCCGGATCTCGATGCACCAGAAAAACCATACTTTCAGGACACTATTCAGGCGGCGGGAAAAGAGTGGAGCAAGGCGAATACTCTCAAAGAGTTGCGAGAGCTGAACACCCATCTCTGGGACAACTATGACGACCGCATCCCGGTAGATGAGTACAAGAAGCTCGTGGGCTGGATGAAGGACAAAGAAAAATATGGCGAGCGCGATCGCCAGCAGAGTCCTGAAAAGGCCGCAGGACCAGAAAAAGAGAAAGACCATTTCGAATATAAGGGCGAGAAGTACGACAAGGACACCGCGCCCGAGAAGCTTTTCGAGCTAACTGCGAAGTTGCGAGAGAAGGGCAATGAGAAGCTGCCCATCGAAGACTACCAAAAGCTTCGAGGTTGGGTGGAGCATGCAGATAGAGCCCGATGGTCGGGCGTTTTAGAGCGTGAGCTAGCTAATACGCACAAGCAATTTGAGCGAAGCAAAACCATGGAGCAGCTCAAGGCCCAGGAGGGCGGGCGGGTGATAAATCCAATGCAGGAGAACTTCATGAGCCACCCGGTGATGGGGCTGTTTATGCAGGGTGCGTCCATCGCCAACGAGCTGGTCCGGTGGATTCCCCTCGATGACCGCAACAGGGACTTCATGAAAGAAGGCAGAGAGGCCCTGGATGCAGCCAAGGCCGACAAACTGCAGGAGCATGTGCAACCGGGCAGGACTGAGGAGCAAAAAGAGCGCGACAAGTCATCTCTTGAAAAACTTGATCAGGCTCTTGAGCAAAACCAGGTCGGTCGTGACAAGATCAATGAAGGCAAAAAGCGGAAGAAATGGGAACGCGATGACGAGGAATCCTGGGATAAGTACGACCCATGGGGGCGGTATTAAATGGCAGTGCAGATCAAAGACTCCGGCATCGTTGAAACGAACGCCAAAGACTTTCCGATCCTGGCCGTCAACGTCCTGGACCGTCTCGGCTACAAAGTAGACAGAGCCAGCAAGCAGCTCGACCAAATTCTGGCGACTGAGCGCCTGGACGAGCAAATCGGCAAAGACTGGTGGCGGCAGGAATACCGGGTTGTTCTGCGATGGCGAGTTGCGAGCTCGGGCGGCATGCTGGTCAACATTGAAATCGAAGAGCGCAAAGGTGGGGCTAGCGAAAACGACTGCCAGCGCCGATGCGACCGCATCATGATGGAATTGCAAAACGATGCTGAGCGAGTTGAAGAAGCGAAAACTTACAAGGAAAAGAGCACAGTGTACGGCTCTGCGAGTTGGGGCACAGACCAGGACCTTGCTGCAAAAGGCTACTTTCAAAAAACGGCAGACGCCAAAAGGTTCATCATTGGTAGAACTCCGGACAATCAATACATCCAAGTGCCCGAATTTTGGACGCATGCGCATGCCATTGTTTGTGGACGCACTGGGGTCGGAAAGTCCCGTGGCTTCTTCTTCCCGCAGCTAATCGAACGTATTGCCACCAGCATGATCGTGACTGAGGCAACGCCTGGATACGAAGATGGAGAGCTGTACAAGCTCACTTCTGGATGGCGGAAAATGGCCGGACACAAGGTCTATTGCTTCAATCCGTCGGACATGAGCAGCTGTCGAATTAACCCAATCGACCGCATTAGACGTGCTCCAGAGGAAGAAAAGGCAAGTGTTGCTGAAAAGTTAGCCGACCTTGTGATCATGAATGGAGAGAGTGCCGAAGCGCGTGGGGACCAGACCTGGAACAGATCAGAGAAGCTTTTGTTAATTCCACTTTTGCTTCATGCCGCTGCCGGTGATCCAAAGCGAGGACACTTCGGAGCGCTCCGTTGGCTCCTCGCGGAAGGTCCAGACGTACTGGCGAAAGTTCTAAAAGATAGTCCCTCGCGTGTCGCTCGAATGGAATTCCAAGGCTGGATGCGGCTTGCTGGCGAAACCAATTTTAAATACGGCGTCTTTTCAGGTCTTGTTACCAAGCTCAATCCCTGGATGACAGACCAGATGATTACGCTGACTGAAACAACTGACATTGACTTAGATGCGCTAGCTACCCAGCTTTTCACCTTCTATCTGGCGGTGCCGAGTCGTTCAAAAGACAGCAAGTTAATTGGATCTTTGATGATGAACTTCCTTCTCGACCACATTTTGGAAATCAGAGAAAGAATGAAATATCCGCTTACCATGCTCCTTGACGAGTTCACTAACTTCGGCAAGATCTCTGGCATTGGTGACACGCTTTCGATCATTCGTAAAAACAAAATTGGTTTGATCTTAGGTTTTCAAAACTACGCGCAGCTAGAGCAGGTATACAGCAAGCGCGAAGCTCAAATCATTATCGACATGCCTGCAACTCAAGTTTATTTCAAGCAGAAAAACTTCCAAGAAGCTCGCGATTTAAGCGAAGCCATTGGACGCATGACTGTAGAAGAAGCAACAGTCGGTGATAGTGGACGCGTGCAGGAGAGTATTCAGGGGCGCCACTTAATTACTCCGGATGAATTGATTAGTCTCGATAGGCAAGTAATAGTCTTTACTGCCGATACAAAACCGCTCAAGCTGCCGCTTACAGACCCGTTAGCTTATGAGCAGGCTCTGTCATATGACCCGCCAGCCAGAGAAAAACATAAAGTATCCGAGTTCGTAAAAAATCGCGGACAGGTCGAAGATGAGCCTGAGCAGCCAAAACCTGAGCCTCGGAAAGAAAAGCCGCCAGTGCAAAAAGTTATAAAGCCGGAGCCGGGAGAGAAAAAGAAAGACGAGCCGAAAGCTGACTTTGTTAAGCCGCTCGTGTCAACTGGAAGTGACGGAAAACCTGACCGGGGTAGTCGTCCTGAGAAATCCAAAGAAGAAGATAGCGACAGACGGCCTACTCCAAAGCGCGATAGCGCCGCGCCTGATTATGACCTTTGAGGTGACTATGTGCCGTTTCTAAAACACTTAAATGAGGACAGAACCTGATGGGCATAGGAATAGTCGTTGCGATTGTCACCTTCTTCGTGGTGGGAGCGGTGACTGGTGTATGCGTGCTTCAAACACCAGCCACGGGCACTATGGAAGGCCTGCTAACGGCAATTTGCGTATCGTATCCGTTCTTTTATCACGCTAGCGTAAAGCGTTATAACTTTTTGCATCCGGTGCCGAGACGCTACAAAGTGCCGGTCAAACAGGCTTTTGGAAAGATCCGAAAACACCTTGACGAAAAAACTTACAACTTCGGTGACAAGTGGAATGTTCCGACAGCCGACACGTTAGAGCGCAGAATCAATGCCACGATTAGGTATACGGACGAAGAGTCACACATGGAAGGTAGCTCAGTTAATAACCTTCACACAAAGACAGAACGCAAGCAGCGTTTTATTGTGATGGATATTCAGTTTAAAGAAGAGCCCAACGACACAGTTGTAGTGCAGTTTGATTTCAAGCCAGAAGTTGAAGGAGCGAATTGGGCAGCATGCGACCACGTCATAAAAGGCATGGTGAGCGACACTGAGGCTTTGTTGGGTCCTGGTACTGACGCCGGCAACGCAGCTGAGACAACTCTGCCGGCACCGCCTTGGTGGGTCATCGGAGTGGCTGCTTGTAACCTTCTTGTGCTTTTCGGTGATATTAAGACGGCGGTGTTCAAGTAATGACTGAAGAAGAAATACTTGCCCGTGCATACTTCGTCATGGGTAAAGAAGCCGGAACATCCATGGAAGTAATAACCGAACGCTACAAGCGCCTGGCTATGGTTTGGCACTCTGACCGCTTTCCTAAAGCTGAAGCCAAAGCCGAAGCCGAAGAGGAAATGAAAAAGATCAATAATGCACGGGATGATCTGAAAAAACACTTTGCAAACAATCACAAAGCCACTGGCTATTGCGCTTGCAGACCGGGTGCTGCCGCAGATAAACCACGTGAACGGGCTGGAACTGGGCAAGCTCCTGGGCCTGGCAAACGTAGAACAACACAAGAAAATAACACCGAAGAGGCCGAAGCACGCAGGCGCAATGACGAGCGTGCGCGACGCGCAGCCGAAGACGAAGCAGCAGCCAAGGCAAAGCAAGCTGCCGCCAATGCACAACAAGCAACTAGTGAGCAATCCGCTCAGTCTGCTCTGGAACAAACGAAATTGGCAGCCGATGAAAAGCTTCGCTGGAAAATCAGTATTGGCATAGTTGTTGCCTGGGTCTGTTTGAATGCATTCGGTGCTTTCAGCATGAATGCAAAATCGTGGTGGCATGACTTTTCTTGGAAATGGGAGCGCGATCATGCACCCACTCCTCCAGCCCAAACAAACCCTCAAACCAGCACTCCAGACACTGTCTCGCCGTATAACAAATTTCCTGGTGGCGATCAAAATTCCTGGCAGCAACAGCAAGATGCCGATCAAAAACGGCGAGATGAGCAAGCCGAAAGTCAGAAGAAACAAGATATCAATAACACAAGAATGGCTATAGACCGCTATCAGAAGACAATTGCGCATTGTACTAACGAGATCACAAAAGTCGATGCTCAACTGGCAGACCCTTTAGTTAGCGATTACGAAAAGCGCAAATCAAGCAGCTTTGCTGACGCTCAACGAGGGTATCTCGCGCAAGCTCAATCTGATTTGGCGGAAGCACAAAAACGATTTACTGAGCTGACTGGAAGACCCGCAAGTGAGGCAAACACCACAGATTGGTCACCAACGGCGTCGCCGACGATAACACCGTCCAATAGTAATTTAGGCTTGCCGCTGAACGGTACCAATTTTACAAATCCAGCTCCGCCACCGGTTTCAACACCTTCCAACTTATTCACGACACCATCAACGTCAACGCAGACACGGCCCTGGAAGGCAAACTATTTGCAAAATCCAAATACGATAGCGCCTTTCAATCCGTCCAGTTCGACGCAATCACTCAGCCCATACATAGACAAAAGCAACCCGATTTTCAAACAGAGAACGCCTAATTTGTTTGATAAGTCAAGTGGGCAAAATCCGTGAGACCGCGCCGCAAACGATAGCTTCAGCTTTCGAGAGTGGGGTGGAAACGTCGGCGTTGAAAGCCGACGGAGCAATTGCTTCCCATACACGCAACATGTGGTTTTCAGCCAGTTTTACTTGTAAGTTGGCGAATTATTTGGCAATTTAGCCAAATCTTCCGTAGTAGCAATTAACTTCGAAGCATTCTAAGGCCACTTGCAATAACTATGAATTCGCTGATTTCGTGACCTAAAACTGCGACTGGAAGGGAGAGTAGCCCGGCTATTGCGCCGATCACCAACATTGTGATAACAAAGGCAGAAAGAGCCAAATTCTGATTAATGACATTTTTGTTTCGTTGCGCGAGCTGTATGGCGTAAGCCAATTTTCGCAAGTCGTCAGCCATGAGGGCTACATCCGCAGTCTCTATAGCAACGTCGCTGCCGACAGCTCCCATAGCTACGCCGACGGTCGCCTCAGCCAATGCGGGAGCATCATTCACGCCATCTCCGACCATCAAAACGCCGGAATATTTTCCTACAAGTTCGCGGATTCGAGTTACCTTATCGTCAGGCTTCAACTCTGCAAATACTTCATCAATCCCAACTTCTTTTGCAATTGCATGGGCTGTTCTGTTGTTATCGCCCGTCAGCATGACAATGTGCTTTATGCCTGCTGCTCTCAGGGCCTCGATAGCTTCACGGGCCTCTGGACGAATGCGATCCCGAATCGCGAAGAGTGCCCAGACAGAATTATCATCACCAAATAGAATCACCGTTTTGCCTTCGAATTGCCAGTCCTCGATTCGCTTTCTGAAGTCATCTGTCACAGCGTTTCCGAAGAACTGGGGACTGCCGACCTTAAGGGGTATCCCTTCATAGACGGCACGAGCACCAGCCCCGGAGGTGGATTGGAAATCGCTAACTGAGCTGACTGGAATGTCTTTCTCGGAGACATAACGAACTACTGCTTCAGCAAGCGGATGTTGGCTTCTTTGTTCTATCCCTGCCGACATTGCTAATATGTCCCGTTCGCTTCTCTTGGTATTAGGCACCATCTCAAAGTCAGTCACTTCTGGTCGACCAACCGTGATTGTGCCCGTCTTATCGAGGGCAACCGCCTTCACCTTGCCTAATTCCTCAACATAAATCCCGCCTTTAATGAGCACACCTTGTCTTGCCGCAGTACCCAACGTAGCTACGAGGGTAATCGGAATTGAGATCACTAAGGCACAGGGAGCGGCAGCAACTATAAACACGGTGGCCCGAGTCAGCCAGATCATCCACGCTAATCCAAAGAGCAGTGGTGGCAAAATCGCCACGGCGATTCCTGCGACCAGCACTAAGGGACTATAGATTTCACCGAATTTCTCAATGAACCGCTGATTCTTACCTTTTCTCTCTTGGGCTTCTTCCACCATCTGAATTATTCGCGCTATTGTGTTTTCAGAAAACGTTTTCGTTGCACGAACGTCCAATGCCCCTTCGGCATTTATGCTTCCTGCAAATACTTTGCTGCCCTCGCTTTTTGCAACTGGCATGCTTTCGCCTGTGACAGGGGCTTCATTTACTGATGACGAGCCTGCAATTACTTCTCCGTCTGTGGCTAATGACTCACCCGGACGCACAATGAAAATGTCACCCACTTTGAGTTCTTCTACGGGTATTTCCACCTCGGCGCCATCGCGCTTTACAAGAGCGACTTTTGGAACAAGCTTCATTAAGGCACGGACGGCAGCTCGGGTCTTTTCTTCGGTATATCCTTCGGCAGCCTCAGAAATCGAATAGAGAAATGCAAGCATCGCCGCTTCGGCAGACTCGCCCAACACCAAGGCAGTTAGGGCTGCGACTGTCATAAGCAGCTCTATATTGATCTTGCGCTCATGAATCAACTCTTCCAGAGCTTCACGGCCAAAGTAGTAACCGCCAATGGCAACACTGGCTATATAGAGTGCTAGAGAAAACCCTTCCGCTATACCAAGTTTGCTGGCAATCCAGCCTAAAGCCAGCGTCACTCCGGATATCAAAGCGAAGAGGACTTTCTTGTTTTGCCAGAACTTCTCTGGTGCCTCATCTCCCGCACTTTCTTTGAGAGGAAATCCTAGATCACTCAAAGCTTTTGCTATAGATTCGGACGACACGCGCTCGGGTTCGAAAGTAATCATCACTTTGGAAGTGAGCGGAGATACTTTTACATGCCGGACACCGGGTTGTTTTCCAAGTTCACGTTCAATTTTTGCTACCTCGTTTTCGCAATCTACATTGCGGACGTAGTAGGTCTGCTCTTGGGTCTTACCGAGGTCTTCAGTCATGAATCTACTCCCACAGCTTCTGTAGCATAGTTACGTTTATGTTCTCTGTTAGCCACGGAGCGGTCTCCAAAAAGGGTGAACAATGCAGGTATCACCACAAGGGTCAGAGCTGTTGAACTGAAGAGACCGCCAAACACCACTATGGCTAGGGGCTGCAGGATCTCCTTACCGGCACCAGAACCAATCATCAGCGGTACCATAGCAAGAGCTGCAGTCAAAGCAGTCATCAGTACTGGTGAAAGACGCTCTAACGAGCCCTCGCGAATGGCGGTTTCGAATTCAGCACCACTCACAGTCATCTGATTGTATGTTGTGACCAAGATGATGCCGTTTCGACAGGCGACACCAAACAAGGTTATGAAACCAATCAGTGAGGCAACCGACAAGACTCCTCCACCCAGGAAAACAGCTAGAATTCCACCGATTAAGGCCAAAGGCAGATTTGCTAAAACCAGTATGGTTGAGCGAATTGATTCGACGGCTAAATGCACTAAAAACGCCACTGCCAGAAGTGCTACTGCTCCAAAGATCATGAGTTCCTGACTGGCTCTCTGTTGCGCCTCAAATTGGCCGCCGTAGGAGACATAGTAGCCCGTAGGTAATGCTACATGCTCAGAGATTTCTTTCTTAACGTCTGCTACAACAGAGCCTATATCACGGTCGGCGGTATTTGCGGAAACGACAATCCTGCGAGATACATGCTGACGATTGATAGTGTTTGGTCCTTCATTTTCGGTGAGAGTGGCAATTGCAGAAAGCGGAATCTTTGTCCCAACGGGAGTATCGATGAGAAGCTCACCGATGGTTTCAACGTTATTACGAGCACTGGGAGTCAACCAGACAACCAAATTGAAGAGGCGTTGGTCCTCAAGTACCTGAGAGACGGCTCTGCCATTGAGAGCCGTCTCAACGGTTTCCGCCAGCGCGCCTACTGTAAGGCCATAACGAGAAGCCTTTTCGCGATTGAAAAGAACAGAGATTTGCGGCACTGGCACTTGTGGCTCGACCTGCAAATCGACAATTCCAGGTACTTTAACAATGGCAGAGGAGATTTCCTCAGCTTTGGCGTGTAGTATGTTTAAGTCTGGGCCAAAAACCTTTATCGCTAATGCTGCACGAGTTCCGGAAACTGTCTCATCAATTCGATTAGAGATGAACCCCCCTACAATCGCTACAACACCAGGATAGCGTTCTAGCTCGTCTCGAATAATGTCTAGCACTTTTGCTCGATTGACGGTCTTCTCTGCAATTTGCAAATCAAGTTCTCCAAAGGTGACAACGCCAGCATCGTCATCGCCTAAAGCTCTACCAGCTCGAAATTGTGCTGTTTCGATTTCTGGATGTTTTAGCAAGGCTACTTCAATCGCTTTACCAATCTCTTGAGTTGACGCAAGGGACGCACCTGGCAATTGATTGAGTGCAATGACCAAGCTGCGCTCCTGGAACTCAGGCAGAAATGTATTACCAAGAAATGGCATCAGGGCAAGCGATGCAATTAGAGCGGCAGTCGAGATGAGCAGAATGAGGCTTGGTGTTTTCATGGAAAATGACAGGATCGGTTTGTAAGCAGTTTTGACTTGGCGAACTAACCAGGTTTCCTCCTCCGGCAGGCGCCGATTAGCCAAAAGCAAATAACAAAGCGCCGGTGTGACTGTGAGTGCCACCAGCAGCGATGCCATGGTTGATAAAATATAAGCCATGCCCAAAGGTGTAAAAATGCGTCCTTCCACCCCAGACAAAGTGAAGATTGGAGCAACGACGATACAGACAATGATTGTTGCCAGGACAACCGAACTGCGGATCTGAACGGACGCATCAAAAACCACTTTCGCTGGTGGTTGTGCAGCTGCACCAAGAGCATTGTTTTCTCGCAGTCGGCGATAAACATTTTCTGCATCTATGATGGCATCATCGATAATGCCGCCCAGCGCTATCGCTAATCCACCAAGGGTCATTGTATTCAGTCCGACGCCGAGCCAATTAAGAACCACCAATCCAAGCACGATAGACAGCGGCAAGGCTGTGAGAGTAATAGCCACCGTGCGCCAATTACCAAGGAAAAGAATGACGATGATACTAACGATAATTGCTCCGTCTCGAAGCGCTTCGACTACATTCTCTACAGACTTTTGAATGAAATCCTCTTGGCGAAAGGTCGTAACTACTTTCACATCTTTGGGAAGTGTCTTCTTAATATCGGTCATGGCAGCTTCAACAGCTCGGGTCACCGACGGCGTATCGGTAAACGGTGAGCGCGTTACTGTAACAATCACTGCATCGTGTCCTGCAAAAGACCCATCCCCACGCTTGACGCCGGACCCGATTTTGATATCCGCAACATCTGAGAGCCTGACGGGGATCCCACCAGGACGAGATACAACAGCTGAATTTCCCAGATCGATCGCACTGTGTGTTCGACCCATGCCACGCACAAGACGTTCGCGATCAGGGGTGAGCAGGAATCCACCTGGAACGTTTAAATTGGCTCCCTTAGCCGCTTCAGTTACTTGAGCCAAAGTTACGTTGAACTGCTTCAATTTGTCGGCGTGAACTAATATTTGATACTGGCGTTCACCCCCACCTAAGACCAACACTCTTGTTACGCCTGGAATTGACAGAAGTCTGTTTCTTATCTGCCAGTTGGCAATGGTGGCAACATCCAACAATGTTGTTCGCTGAGACAGTGGCATTGTATTGTCTACAGTAAAAGCATATTTAACGACATCACCCACTGGATTGCTGATTGGTGATAGCAAAGGTGGATTCACACCCTGAGGTAGACGTGGAGCAACTTGCTGTACTTTTTCAGTAACTAATTGACGAGCACGATACACATCGGTCTGTCCCTCAAAGATCACTGTCAAAACGGAAAGTCCTATGGCAGAACTGGAACGGATATCGACAACGCCTGGTGTGCCATTTAAGGAACTCTCCAGAGGTAGAGTGACCAGGGATTCAACTTCTTCAGGAGCTAGACCAGGAGCCTCCGTCTGGATCACTACCTGTGGTGGCGCGAAGTTCGGAAACACATCTAGTGGCAGTTTCGAAACAATATTCAATCCAGTCAGGAAGAGCACAAGTGCACCAACCACCACGGCTAAATGATGGGTAATCGACCAAAGTATCAAGCGATTGATCAATTATTCACCCTCACTATTGGTGGGGGCTGGTTTAGATAACGCTACCGTGTGAGCCGTAACAGTGTGATTCTTGGCAAGTTGTTTTGAACCTTTTCCGGCTAGAAATCCAAGCAGCAGAAGAATTACTCCACCTAGCGTCAAAAAAAGTATGCTTTCTGGTTGAGATTTGCTTGTTGTTTTCTTCTCACTTTCCTCTTCTTCAGAAGGAATAGCGCCCTTAGCCCCTTGCGCCATCAGCTGAAAGGCGCGCTGAGTAACAATTAGCTCGTTTCCTTTCAGACCTGATTTGATACGGATCAAATTGTCTTTGGTCTCTCCTGTCTCCACTGAAACAGGTAAGAAATCATCGTCGCCTCGCTTAATGAAGACTGATTGCTTGCCTTGGACAGAAACTACCGCTTCGGAAGGAATGAAATAGCCCACTTGCCCTTGCGAACTTTCAATCAAGCCAATAGTTACAAACATCTGCGGTTTGAGCAACAAATCGGGGTTTTCGATAGCTGCCCTGACAGCCAAAGTCCTGCTAATCGGATCAACTACAGGATCGATGTTAACGATTGATCCGCTGAAGATTCTCTCTGGGTAAGCCGATGTGAGTATTTCTATTCGTTGACCAAGGCGGACAAATTGCAAATCCTTTTCATAGATCTGACCCGTCGCCCAGACTTTGTTTATGTTAATCAGCTTGAAGAGTGGTTTTGCAGCTTCAACAGCTTCTCCTGGTGTGACCAGCTGTTCAAGGACAATGCCTGAAATTGGAGCATAGAGAGTAATATGTCCTTGGGCCGTTGCTTTAATCGCTTGACCCAGCTGAGCCAAGCGATTAGCCAATTGAGCACCACTCAAGCGCGTTTGCGAACGAGTCGTATTCAACTCCGCTTCTGCTTGTTTAAAGTCGGCTTCTGCCGTTTGATAATCTTTGGTTGATGCAATTTTCAGACCAAGCAAAGTTTTTTCTCGTTCGTAATTGCGTTTAGCAAGTTCGACCTTGGCTTGTGCTTGCTCTTCGGCAGCTTTGTTCAGGGCAATCAGACGTTGCGACTCTACGGACAGCTGCCTGATCTCCGAGCTATCTAGAGTCATTAAGGCGTCGCCTTTCTTCACGCGTTGACCCTTCTGCGCAAGAAGAGTCAATACTCGTCCTGCTAGCGGAGCGTTAACGGCAGCCGTATTAGCTGGAATCGCCTCAATTTGCCCATTGACCTGTTTGCGAGTCACAGGAGCAAGGGCGCGAACTGACTCTACCTTGATACCGATTGCTCTCTGAACATCGGCGGATACGTGAACAGTGGCGAAGGCATCATTGGGCTTTTCAGTTTCTTCTTCTGCAAAACTTGGAATTGCCGTCCATACGCACAGTAGTAACAAAGCGCTTTTGAGAAGTTTTGGTCGGGTCCACGAACGCATGCAAATCTCCCTGTTAAAGCTCTAATGGACGTCCGACGGCTCTTTCCAAGTCAGCCCAGGCATTTTGGTAAGCAACAACGGCGTCAAAATAACCGACATTCACTTGCTGCGCAGACTGCTGCGCCAGAATTACGTCCGAAAGCCTATTTCGCCCGTACTTGTAGCCTAATTCAGCTAGCCTGACTGTTTCTTTTGCTCCTGCCAGAAGCTGGGTTCGATATTTAGAAATGTTTGCCCTAGCCAGTCTCACATTTTCATACGCTGCCTTGACCTCGGCAGTAGCCCGAATTTGAATAATGAGCGCCTGCGTCCTAGCTTGATCTTGAGAAACTTGGGCACTCATAATCTCTCCTTGTTTGCGATAGAAGATGGGCAGGTCCATGTTGACATTCAAGTAGGCACCAAACTGCTGCTTGTTCTTTGGCTCAAGATCCTTAAAGGTGGAAAAGGCAAAGCCAGAGCCCAGGATGACGTCTGGTATGCGCTGAGTCTTTGCAAGGGCAATTTGCTTGGTTGTGACATTGAGCTGCTGCTTCGCTACCAGTAAATCTGGACGCACACCAATGGCAGATTGGAGCAGCACACTCTCTTCGGGCAAGGGTCTATTTGGCTGCGGCACCAGATCATCGCTATCACTTTCGGACTCGAAGAGCCCGTGATCGATTGCTATTAAATTGGGAGCCACCGGTTCACCCAATAGGATGCTGAGCTGAATTTGCGCTTGCCGGATGCGACCTTGCGCGCTGTTTCGCTGCGCATCATACTGATTCAAATTCAGCCGCGCCTGAATGATTTCAGCTTCCGGCGCCGACCCTGCTTTGAATCTTTCGATAGCAATCTCAACTAGCCTTGCAGTGAGAGCGCGGTGGTCTTCTATTACCCTGACGAATGCTTGAGCTGCTGCCAATTCTGCATAAACGCGTCGTATTCGTGTTCGCAAGTCGAAACGCAGAGAATCAAGCTGAAGCTTCGCAGTGGTCTTTTGCGAGCGTGCCAATTGTAGTCGTGCAGCCCTTTTACCTCCTGTCTCCACGATTTGATTTATGCCGACTTGCTGTGTGTTCCCAGCAATCGTTTTAGTCCAAGCTGGTCCGAACCCGAGCTGTGTAGCGAGTTGCGGATTGGGCATGGCACCAGCAGATATGATGCCGGCCTCGGCAAGGGACACATCTTGCTTTGCCTTTAGGATTTCCGGATTATTCTTTTCGGACTGATCGAAGCTGTCTTTCAAGCTTAAGTTAACGGTTTTTTCCGCAGTAAGTGTGTACATGGTTGAGTCTGGCGCGGAAACTTGCTCAGGAGATTCAATAGGCAACTTTTCGGGAGCGGTTGGTCGGAGTTGGGGGGGGGTGCCGGTTGAAGTTCCCGATGGTATTTGTTCAAAGATTGGTCCTGATGCAGCACAAGACGCAGCCGGATAAAGTAAGAAACAAATCAGCCATGCGGCTTGCACCATATTTGGTACCACAAAAATTCGAACATTCCGACAACTAATCATAGCGAGTGCACTCGTCTATGCCTTCAGCCGTTTCTATTGTTATCTCGCTTGCCAGCTGCAATAAATTGGCTATTCGCTCATCTTTGAGCCGATACCAAACAAAGCGACCTTGTGAATTACTGACAACTAACCCGCATTCGCGTAAGCAAGAAAGATGGTTAGAGAGATTCGGCTGGTTCAAGCCAGTCTTTTCAACAAGCTCAGAGACAGTCATCTGGCCGTAACATAGTGCCTCTAAAATGGACAGGCGCGAGCTGTCGCCTAATCCTCTGAAAAATTTGCAGTTTAGGCTTGTTGAATTCGCTTTAGCTCGCATAAATGATTCCTTGAAATATCACTAATTGCTGATACTTTGAATATAGTATCAGCAATTAGTGATATTTGGGCTTTGAGTATACGAAACTTCTGGCAGTGCCTCGTGTCAAGGCCAAGTCCATTCGGTTGACTTAAGGTAAAAAAGGTCGTCCTGGGTCAAATACCATTTGATTTCTGGTACGCTCTGCTTTGTTTTGAAACGCCCAAGGGCTGACGTTGAGGTGGTCAATTTCTGAAGAGGGTTTATGGTACAGCGCTTAACTTGTACTGGGGGCGAATTTTAGAAACTTAGAAATTAACGAAAGATATGTCTCAACTTTGAAGGATTTGCTTTTGAGCAATGGTTTCCCCATCCAATTGAATCTTGGTGTCAAGGCACCAACTTCTCGATTTTATCTAGTAGCCCCTATAGGCTCTGCCTTGCGCTACTGCTCTAACACCAGGTACGTTTTGCAGTGACCCGTAACGACTTACGGCATAACGAATACCAGCAATCAGATTATCTTCTGGATTAAGAATGTTTTTGTGACCAGGTATTGAGTATTGATCGAAAGTTGGTCCGATTGTTTGCATCAAGCCCTTTGATGGAGTCCCTTTACGAGCATTAGAGTCCCAATTGTTGACTATGTTTGGATTCCAACCGCTTTCCCTCTGAACAATGAGATTCACGGCAGCGATGTTAGCCGCTGAATCAGAAACACCAGCTTTGGTCAGAGCACCTTCGATGAGGTCGCGCTTTTCTCCAGTCGGGATTCGGCCGGCGACCCTTTGCTCGATTTGTTGTTGATTCATTGCAACGTCAAACAACCGCTGACCAGCGTCACTCAATTGTTTAGCTTCTGGTGTAGAAAGGTCGGCCGCTGTGAAGTCTTTTGGTGCCTTGCCAGATAGTAGTCCAGCACTAATAGCTCCTGGTTGATCACCAACTTTTGTTTTGAGTTGATCAATCAGATTGGTGGCAATAGCCTCTTGTGCTTCTTTGGGAAGAAGCGTTGCTATGTCGCTTTTTCCGGGCGCCTGCCCTTGATTCATTTTGTCTGCCATGCCCTTGAGCTTGGCTACAAATTCAGGATTTTTCAGCTTTTCCGCAAAGTCCTTAGGCAGTTTGCCTTCTTTAATCAACTTTTCGATCATTGCTGGATCTGGTGGATCACCTAAGCTCTCCATGAATGCATTTAATTGCTTGCCGGAAAATCCATAGCGACCAACTCGATAGGAGCCGTCAGGATGCTTTCGGATAGTCTCATATGGATGGTCATGATCCGGTCTCCACAAACCTGCAACAGCTTCTTTCACACC
>Ga0172380_10000971_pt1 | contig 51398 bp, 56 predicted proteins | sample Leawe162metaG_FD_119747 | JGI IMG/M metagenome (GOLD analysis project Ga0172380, IMG submission 119747) | Leachate microbial communities from a municipal landfill in Southern Ontario, Canada - Leachate well 162 metaG | ecosystem: Engineered > Solid waste > Landfill > Unclassified | place... | reverse complement strand
TTTCTGAAAATATTACAATAGGCGGTATAGACACCCTGAGTGTCAATGTCTCAGATTATCTTAATATAACAGAGAGCGCTAGTGTATTTAAATACCAATACACTCCACTAACGATAGTCGGTACCGGATCAAACGCCGGATCTGGTGTCGCCTGGGTTAATCCTGATTATATTACTGTGGAAGATTCAACCAGTGCAACTATATCAGGACTAGGTACCCCAACAAATACATCTCAATACCTAATCGGAAATAACCTAGGATTTAACCTATCCTTAACAGCTGTTATTTTAGGTATCGAGGTTACAATGAGTGCCGGAGCCAATGGGGCTATAACAAATCAGGTTATGGGAATAACCAAAGACGGAGCAACCACAGTAGGAACAACTAAAAATACATCGTTTCCTCTTACTATTGGGACTCTAACATACGGAGGACTTCTGGATTTGTGGGGGACAACCTGGACCCCAGAAGAAATTAACTCACCCAATTTCGGTGCAACATGGGCTATTGCTAGATTGGCTACGACCCAGAGCGGGTCTGGGGGGGCAGATTTTATGAAGGTTCGAGTTTACTACTCAGAACCCCCAACTAATTATTCAGATACAATAAATATATCTGAGTCTGTTTCTGTTGTATCTGAAGATATTTTTATAAATATTGTTGACACTTTAAATATATCTGAATCAAAAATAATATCAGCGGGAGTTGCCGGTTCAATTAATGTTATCGATTCAATTAATATTTCGGAAAATTTTGTAGATAATGTTGGAGTATTGACGGTTAATGTCTTTGACACATTAAATATATCTGAATCCAAGACAACGACTCCACCATTCACTGTTACAAATAATAGATACTGGGTTGGAGGATCTGGAAACTGGAATACGACAACAACAAACTGGAGTTATTCATCAGGAGGCCCCGGTGTGGCGCCAACCCCATCTGCTAGTAATGATGTTTTCTTTGATGGTAATAGCGGGGGTGGAACAATATCCAGCTCTACAATTTGTTATTGTAGAGATTTGACGACAACTGGGTGGGTGGGAACAATAGGGAGTGGAACATATTTAAGATCAAATAGAAATATTGTTTTGAGCACTGGTTGTATTTTGAGATTTCTAATTGATACACCGTCGGCTACAATAACCGTAACATCAAATGGAGCCACTATTCTTGCCTTTAATGTGAATGGTAATGTATCACTTCTGGACGATACTATTGTAAATGACAATGTCTATGGATATGGAATTTACGTATACGGTGGGACGTTAACAACTAACGGTCATTCTGTAAGTACAAACAAGCTGGCGGTATGGAATGGGGGTACTCTAAATTGTGGGGCATCTACAATAACTACCGGAACCTTTACGGGTTTTGCCGGAGGAGCCGCCGGAACAACCTTAAATATGGGTTCTGGAAACATAATCGTTAGTGGCGGAGATGTAGATCTTACGAACTTAACAATAAACCCCGGAACATCAACACTAACATTAAACGGAACACAAAAATTAAGTGTTTCGAGTACTTTATATAATTTGATCGTTAACGGAACAGTCACATTAGACCAATCCGGAACTTTCAATGATATAGCAATCAACGCCGATAAAACTCTCATAATAAATGACATACAGACAGTCACAGTCTCATCCTTAACATCAAACGGAACAGCAGGACACTTGGCGACATTAAAATCATTCCCAACGGGTTTTCAACCAGGATATATAAATAAAACATCTGGAACTGTATTAGTAAATTACATGAATATTCAGGAATCCCAAGCTGGAGGGGGTGCTACTTGGTATGCATTAAATTCAGTGGATGGGGGAGGAAACAGCGGGTGGATTTTCCTTGCGGGTATTCCATCTACCGAAGATTCAATTAATATTTCTGAATCTGTTTCTGTTGAACGTTTATATAACGTTAGCAAAGTAGAAACTTTAAATATATCAGAAAATATTTTAGTTAACTGTGAGCTCGCCGGAGTAAATAAAAATGATACCTTAAATATTATAGATATACCGGCACTATCTCCTGCCGTTCTTTTCCCCATAAATATATATGACACATTAAATATATCTGAAAATCTTTTCATTAGTAGGGGAATAACTATCTCTGACTCTGTTAATATTTCTGAGACAGTATCTATAGACAATCCAACACTTGGAGATATAAATATTATTGATACATTAAATATATCAGAAAATATAAAAGAAGAACTTGTCTCTTACGTGAATAAATTTGACTTAGTAAATATATCTGAAAATATTTTTCTAAATCAATTTTCTTTTGTAAATAAGACTGAAAATATAAATATATCAGAAAATATCTCAAATGCCGGCCAACTTGGGGGTATAAATAAAAACGATACATTAAATATATCAGAAAGTATTTCAAAGATACTTTTACTTGGGGATATAAATATTATTGATACATTAAATATATCTGAATTTGTAACAACTTATCCCATAACGGTCCTTGAAATAGATTCGGTTGATACAATTAACATATCAGAAAACAACCTCTTAAGTTTCGGTCTAGCAAAATTAGAAAACATAAATATATCAGAAAATATAATTGTCGCAATTTCTTCTCTGGGTAATATATTTATTTCAGACACCTTAAACACATCAGAAAATATCTCTGTGTTCTCTCAACTTGGCAATATAAACAAAATTGAAAATATCAATGTTTTAGAAAACATTAACATTGTTATACCGCCTCTTTCTATATCTATTTATGAAACTCTAAACATATCTGAAAGTATATCAGTACCGTCTTTGCTATTAAAATCTATTGATACTTCAGAAACAGTAAATATATCAGATATTATATTTACACAGAGCACATCATATATTTATGTTAGCGATTCAATTAATATAACAGAAAATGTTTCAAGAATACTTTTTCTTGGTAATATAGAAAAAAATGATGTATTGTATATATCTGAATCTTTGGATGTAAGAATTCCTGAACTAGGATACTTAAATATATCTGATACATTAAATATATCTGAAAATTTCAAAGAAGAAGGTGTGTTGTATGCAAGTGTGTTAGATTCACTTAATATATTTGAAAACATTAATAGTATTTCAAGCCTGGGAAATATAAATATTAATGACTTCATTGATGTTTCTGATAATATTCAAATAGATCTTAGTCTTGCGAATATAATTGAAAATGAAATTATTAATATATCAGAATCTATCGTAACCCTAAATCCATCTCTGGGTAATATTAATGTTCTTGATATAATAAACATATCAGAAAATTTCGTAGAGAGAGGTCAGCTCGGAGACATAATAGTAAGTGATTCAGTTAATATCTCTGAAAATACACAAAGAAATCTCATTATTGCAGATATAGTCAAAAATGAAACTATAAATATCTCAGAATCAAATCAGGTGACAGTACCTTCGATGGGTGATATTGGTATTATTGACATAATAAACATATCAGAAAATTTCATTAATAAAGGCCAGCTGGGGAATATCATAATTAATGATACTGTTGGAATATACGAATTTATTAATACTGATGAGATTAGTCATATTAATGAATTTGAGACAATAAACATATCAGAAAACACACAACTTGAATCATTTAGATTTTCACCGTCCCCGGGGAATAGCCAACCTAAGGGTTCTATCCGAAAATTGAACCCAGAAGCTACGGCGGCAGCAGGATCATTCACCCAGCCGGTAGCCCACAAGGATCAACAATCTGGCAGAGAAATGCCAGGAACAAAGAGATATTCTCTATAGGACTATGATAAAATGCAATTAATAATTAACAAACAAAAACAATGATAATTTTAGAAGCAGACAACCGCCGATTAACGCTTTCGGCCAAATATACATATACAGTATCAAACGTCTCATCAGGAGTAACGAGCCTTTCTGTATTAAATGCCACTGACTCTGATTATGCGCCAGATGCTTTCTTACTCTTGGGTAATTTTGGGGCTGAAGATACAGAAATTGTTAAGATACTGTCGGTCAATAACGACACCGGAGACATTACGTTCACAACACCTACGCTTTTTGCCCACTCAGAAAGTACTCATGTGACACTACTACCCTATGATCAAGTAAGGTTCTTCTACACAACAACCGACACTTTTGATTTAAATACTCCTCTTACGGGTTATATCCCATTACAACCAAGTGATTGGTTTACGACCTTTAGCGATGAAACACACTCAACTGGATATGGATGGTATTGTTTCTATAACTCAGTCACAACAAACCTATCTCAAAACTCAAACTTTATCCCTTACGGAGGTTTCGAGGCTGACACAACAGAACAAATTCTTTCCGACTTCTTCAGTATGTTGAACAACAAAGAATTAAAATTGGTTACTAGAGAAGATGCTCTTTCTTGGGCATCTGAAGGATACGGAAGAATGAGAAACAAGCTTAACCTTACAAACGTTGAATATTCAGCATCAGAATTTGGATTCATAACAACACAACCTGGGGTTATTGAATATGACCTTCCTGCTGACTTTGATCACCTTCTTTCATTTATTCAAGGGGTAGATCCAAACAATATTGGGGGACCAACATTTAGCGGATATAAGTTTGACTTGGAATTTAAACCATTAAGAGAGGCTTACACATATAACGGAACTCAACCGATATACTATATTCGAAGATTTAAAATCGGAATCCTTCCAACTCCATCTGTTCAAACATCATATGGATATATGTATTTAAAAAAGGCAAATAGACTTTCTTTAAACACAGACGAGGTAGACTTGCCGAACGGCGGAGAATATGTAATTAAGGATTGGATGCTTTATCGCGCATATCAAAAATTCCAAAACCCACAATATAGGATTTTCCTAGAATCATTTACGAACGGCCTAAATGATATGGTTATTTCTGCCGTAAAAAGAGACGCAAACTTAGACACGTTCGGAATTGAGAGAAGAGCTAACGTTTAAAAACAATGCTAGAAACAGGAAAAGCACAACAAAGATTAGTTATTCCATACTTGGAGGGCGTAAACAGCCTTGCCTCTTTTAACATTGGAAAAAAGACAGAACTTGTTCATGCCGAAAATGCTAGAAGTAAAACTGTTGGAACCATAGAAAAGAGGGAGGGACAGACTGTTTTAGGAACGAATGTGAATGGACTTCCATTTGTCACATCAGCTAACTACGGATTATTTTCTTTTCAAAATGATAACAATCAAGGATTATATAGAATAAGTGTGGCTGAAAATCCGGTCATTACAATAAATGTCGGAGACGATATATTTACTGCAGAATCATATATCCCGGGAGAAAATCCGGGGGGTATTTTAAATGTGGTAGTTGTTGACAGAGTCTCAATCGGGGATGTATTTAACAATAATACAAATTCTATCGCAGCTATCTATTACTTAAATAGCGGTAACCAGTGGATATCACTTTCCGGTTTCGGAGTAAACATCCCTGGCGGTGTGTTTGATTACACATATGCAGAAAATTGTGTTTTTCTTGTGAATCAAAACTCAGTTAATAGATACATTGGATCTGATGGTGTGACCGTAACAACATCAACATCTGGAGGAGGACACTTATTCAATTCACCACCGGCATCTAGAATAAACTATTATAAAAATAGATTATATTTAGCAGACTTCGTATCATCTGGGGTTAGATATAAGACAACAATCCTAAGATCTTCATATCCCATGGGTATTATCTCGTTGCTTAATGATGACTATGCAAATGCAGTATCAGGATCAACTATAAATGTTACTGACACAAAATATTTCTATACAAGTAGTGGGGCGAATACATACGATATCTATCGAGGTCCGAACTTTATCGCCACAATAACGGTTACTGCCATAAATGAAACCAGCGTCGTGGCAACATGGACCGGGACACCGAGCTTCTTGTCTAGCGATGAAATATGGATTGGTGGAACATACAACGGGCCAAAAGTCTTCAGGTGGGTTAATAACGCTTCAATAACCGGAAGGGATGTAAAACAATACGACACAATGAAATTATCTGGAGGGGAAAATGATCCTATCACGATGCTTACAAACATCGGTAATATCATGATAGCTTCAAATAAGAGTGTTATGTCTACTTGGAATGACTACACATTGGAAAACTTTGATTTAGATATTGGATGTATCTCAAAGAAGGGTTATGTAAAGATGATAGGAACTCTTTACTTTATTCACTATACAGGAATTTACTCAACAACCGGAAGTGTTCCAACACTAATCTCTAACAAGATAGAAAAATATATAACTGGAGCAACCAAGGATGGGAAGGAAAATTCAGCTGCAGGTAAAAAGGGCCGAAGTATTTTCTTTACACTCGGGGACGTGACTCTTTATAGACAAGACGGATCATTAAAAAAGATTCTTAAGGATGTTTGTGTTGAATATAATCTTGTTCAAGAGAACTGGTATATTCATACAAATGTTAAGGCAAAAGAATTCTCATCATTTCTTGAAAGTTTTGATTCAGATAGACTAGAATTTATTGATACATCTGGAAATAACTCGGTCAAAGAATTCCTTTCTGGAAACACAGATGACGGTGAGGCCATCCATTTTAGGGTGGACACAATGAAACTCACAACTCAACCAAATAATTTTGAATATTCATGTAAGCCTAATGCGCTTATTACGGAGGTTGAGAGGGGATCTGCAATGCAGGTATATGTAGATCTAGAGAACGGGGAGGAATTCTACCCAGTGGACGGATCTATTGTTAAAGGTCTTTCAATTGTCAAGATCACAAACAAAGACGGCGATAGAGGAAGACCTCCGACATGTAGACTTATCTCTCTTTCTATCAGAGATTCTTCAAAACAATTATGTAAAATTTCTCGTATGATATTGGTATATCTACCAACAACAGACGAAGCTGCAGATAATAAAAACTAAAAATGGCATCAGATGAATTAGACTACACATTAATAGATAGACCTTACAGCGAAATAATGACTCGCTCTATGCAGGCTGCCCAAGAAATGGCCAATGGTAATGTGGAAACTCAGCCCGTTAAAAGTGATGGGGCGATGTCTGATGTGTGGATAGATAATTTTATCAGATCTCAGAATTGGAAACCTAAAGTTTTAGGATTCTATATTGACGGCCAGACTGGTTATGCTGAATTCACTAATGTTTATGTTAGTGGTAATATCCAAGCTCTAACGGGATCTATTGGTGGTTTCGTTATTGGCGCTGACTACTTAAGAGATACAGGAAACTCATTCGGTTTATCATCAACAATAACTGCCGGAAACGATATTAGAATGTGGGCTGGGTCATCATTCGCAGGAAGAGCCAGTGCGCCATTTCGTGTGTACGAAGACGGAAGCGTTTATGCTAGCAGCCTAACCCTGACGGGATACCTTCAAGTTGGTCAGGCGGCTTCTGATACCGCATCCACAATCTCCGGCCTATCTAGTCTTTCATCAAACCTGGGAACAATTACCGCCGGAACAATTACAGGAGCCTTATTTAGAACAGCAACATCTGGACAAAGAATAGAAATTAGTTCATCCTATACAAACCAAATAAGATTTTTTGATAGCACAACACTATACGGAAAACTAGAAGTATATAAGACCGGCTCTGACGGGTATATCGGACTAATCGCTCAGGATGATGGGGCTGGTTTTGAGGTCTATACCGGTATTGGGGCTTCCGCCTATAGTTCTGCTTCAATTTATTCGGTTGGGGGTCGTTTTGATACAAGTGGGAATGCAAGTAATGGGTATGTATCAATAACGGCAAAGAACGGGGGAACTTTTGTTGTCCACGGGGGTCCATCTGGAGATGAAATAACTTGTGATATAGGCTTCAATGGCATAAGCTTATTCCAGAGTGGGGCAGGAAGTAATAGTGTACTATTTAAGGCATCATCATCTAGTTCCTCTTATACTTTTACATTACCGACAAATGGGGGAACCAGCGGTTATTACCTACAAACAAACGGTTCAGGAACAACATCTTGGGCGTCTGTATCGAGCGGGGTTACTGCGCTCAGCGGTTTGTCAATTGATACAAACAAGAACTGGGGAGGATATACAATTACGAACAGCGGAGGAATCACTCTGACTGGAACAGGAGATGCGTTTGACTGTAACGACGGTTATCTTGATAATGCTAAGGCAATATATTTTGCAACCGGTTATTCTACTAACCCAAGCGTTTCCGGCGAAATACGTTATTATGACGGCGGTAGCAAGGGGTTCCGCGGATATGTTGCGGGCTTTAGAGGACAGTTTGATATGACGGCAGTTTAAACAATATAAACATGAATAAAATAGAAAAAATAGATAAAAAAACAATATATACAAATAAAAATCTTCCACTGTCTCAAAGGAAGAAGGCTTTTGATGAAGAGGTTCATGAAATGATGAATCCTGTACCGGCCAGTGAATTTGACCCAGTAACTTTTAACCCAATAAAGTTAGATGATGTTGAAGACAGTGTGTATTATAGAGACAGGAAGAAACATGTTGGCAAATTTCCAACACTAGATATAGAACCTAAAACCATTAGGGAGGGGCAAATGATTGGAATGTACGAGTCAAAACAAGATATTTATCTTATTTTTGCTCACAAAATAAACGATCTGATGGATGTTATAGAGAAGCTGGAAAAAGAGGTTGTTGCGCTTAAGAAGAAAGTCAAGTAGTATACACTTTATCAGGACTGTGGTAGAATAACGTTAATTATTAATATTAAATATATACATAAATATATGAGTAAAAACAAAATTGCAGAAGTAAAAAAAGTAGCAGAACCAGTAGTCGGCGAACAGGAAACATTATCACAAACCAAAGTAACACCTCAACAAATGAGAAGAATTGTTATTGAGACAGACGGTGATAAAATTAATCTAGTTACAGCAGAAGTTAGCGGTAGAATAGAACTTGTTGGAATTCTTCAAGGCCTAGTATCTTTCTTAAATTCACCAAAGCAATAATTTAAAAAAATGTCAAGCAAATCAGCTCAAGGAAAAACAACTAAATACTCGGGGCTTGTAGACAAAGTAAAGAGCAATAGTGTTTCACAACCAGAAGAACCCAAATTAACTGAGGCTCAAATAAGAGCTGCTTTTGACGCATTTAATATTCCGGTTAATGACAGGAATCATCACGATATATTAGTATGGACAATGAGACCTCAATCTGACGGACCAAAATTAATAGAGGAACTGAGTAAGAGAAGAAAAGAACTAAATAAACAAGAGGATGATCTGAAAAAAAATGAAGATTCAAAGAAGACTCAAGAAGAAGAATCAAAGAAAACGCTACCAAGATTAAGTGATTCTGAGATTTCAGCATTATATGATGAGTACGGAATTACCGTTCCAGACCCAGAGTGGGCTAGAAATAATCTTCCAAACGACCCTAAGAAAATTAGGGCTATTCTTGAAGTTCAAAGAAAATCTGCAGATGAACTATTAAAGGCTCAGTCTAAGAATGAGATTGATTCTATCAGGAATAAGGGGATACCCCAATCTCAGCCGGTTCAGATGAACGGACAAGGAGGACCCTCTTCCTCAGCCGGAGGAGACATGGTTCAGGACAGCGGCCCCGTAAATCCATTCTTTATTGGAGATCATTCAATTGTTAGAATAACCAACCCTAATAATCCAGATCAGGCCGCTGCGACATTGTGGTTGGTAGACGCAAAGAAGAAAGTATTAAGACCATTCATGTCTGAAGAGGCTTTTAATAATGCGTTTGAAGATCCAGAAGCTGCTAGAAAAGCAATAGTAACTCTTTCGGCAAAAGATCTCGGTCCAGGAGGGGCACTTGCAGGTTTTACACCACTACAATCTGGTAAGGGTGTTAATACTGATGGCTCAATGGACAGGATAGAATTTTCTCCAGCTGAACTCCAAAATAAGTATGGAAAAGCATCCAATCCTCAGGCGGAGCATAGAGCTCTATCTATACTAGATGGAGTCTTCGGTAAATTAAACTCGGGCGGTAATCAAGATCCACAAGAGGATTCTCAAACCCCAGGATTACCAACAGAGCCTGGAGGCGTAACACTTCCAGACGGCCCGCAATCATCTCAGATAACACCACAATAATAAATATATGTCAATAATTGGACAATACAAAGGAATAGATATTAACTCTGGAACAGATGCAGAAATACAGGCTCAAATTAAGGCAATTGATAAAAAGTCTTCTTCATCCTCTTCCTCATCATCATCCGGAACATACGGAAAGAGTAAATCAAGTGCCAGTGAATCTGTCGCGAAGATTAGTGAGCAGAATGCTATTAGCACTGCCAGTTCTTATGTTAGTTCAAGTTTTCTTAACTCCATAGCGTCTAACAACGACCTGGTTGCTTTTTATATAAATGCGTTGGCATACGGTGATTACACCATTGGAGATGTTGTAAACGACATTAAGAGAAGGGAGATGGCATCTAAAGGGGATACTGCTATGTCTAATTTGACTATTATAGATCCCAATAAAGACAGAACAACATATCAAAAAACAGACCCGGAAGGCATTAAGTCTGTGACAACAACACAGAAAAAAATATCAACCGCGGGCCTTCAGGGATTAATTGATACAAATACATTGAAGTACGGTAACAACGTCCCTGACGAGGTTTTTGATATTTCTAGCCCATTATTAGATCCAACATCTGATGAATTCAAAAAGGCGGTGTCAGAAGTAAAATCTGCATATTATGATGTTTTAAATCAACAATTATCTGCATCAACAGAACAACAAAAAGCTGTGGCCGATTATGCCGCTGAGAAATTTAAACAAGATCTAGAAACTAAATACGGAATTATTCTTAGCGATGATGCCACAAAAGCATACAATCAAATTCAAAATATTGAGAATACCTACGGTCAAAGAGGAATACAAAATAGTGGAATGAAAAATGAGGAAGTAGATAAAACATTAAAACAAACAAGGCTTACAGACCAGAGACAGAGGCAAGAAAAGTTAAGTCAAGAGGAATACAGTCAAGGGTCTACCCTAATGGCCTCAGGAACACCTGCTCAAATTCAACAAACAATTGATGAAGATAAGGCAAAGGGGCTACCTCAATCAGAGTGGAGAGCAACAAAGTGGGGACTTATTCCAGATTCAAGCGTTGCCGAAAACTTTAGTTTATCTGCATTGAGAGAAAAATTCCCAGATGCAACTGACGAAGAAATACAAGGATATCATGATTCTGTTCTAGACGAGAACGGAAACTATAGAAGTTCACTATACGCAAACTATTACGGACAACTTAATACCAATAAACAAAACGAAAAAACAGCTGCCGAAAATAAGGTTACAACAATGGCACAGAACGCAGCTGAGAAAGCCATGGAGAAACAGACTCCTACTGGGGTGCTTGCGGTACAGGGCGGAACGGGAACATCTAACGGCATACCGGCATCTTCTGCCAGCGCCATAAAGGATTCTGTCGACAATATAAAAGATAATTTAAACAATACAAATACAACAACGTCAACAAAGTCTTCAACAAGTTCAAATAATAATGGATATTCAGGATCTTCAATTGTAGACTATCTAAAATCAACAGGCGGATCTAGTGATTATTCTTCACGCGCAGCACTGGCTGCAAAAAATGGTATTACTGGATATACAGGAACCGCATCTCAAAACACACAACTTCTTTCAAAACTAAGGGGATATTAGAGTAGGACTGTGGTAAAATAGTCTTAATTATGAATCCGAAAAAGTTAAATCTAAAAATTCCTGGTAAGATTACAACACCTTTTGGAGGACAAACGAGGGGGGAATCAAATCACCCAGGTATTGACATCGCAAATGCACCCGGAACACCCATTCCGGCTTTTGCCGATGGAACAATAACTTCTGTTAAAAAAACAAACAACGGTTTTGGAAACGTGGTTACATTAAAAGACACGAAAGGGGATGTCCATCAATACGGGCACTTACAAGACTCACTTGTAAAGCCCGGTGCTCAGGTTAAGAAGGGTCAGCCCATTGCAAAAATGGGGTCAACTGGAAATTCATATAGCCCAACGGGAGGAGACCCAACCCACCTTGACTTAAGGATAGCAACAGCTGCAGGAAAATGGAAAAATCCTATGACATATTTGGGAGGTAAAAAGTAATATTATCAGAAGAACTATGATAGAATAAAATAAAATGAATAACGACATCCACAAAAAGAAACAAGACGTGCTAGCATCAATTATGTCAAATCCTAAATTGGCTAGAACTTTTAAAGAGGCTTTAAACGCCCCTATTGGAAGTACAAAAAGAGAACAGGCTAAATCGATTCTTTCTATTATGAAAAAGGTAGGGGGGGAAACATTTGATGGACAAGGAGGGTTACTTGGAGATGCGTGGAACTCTGTAACGAGCCTATTCGGATCAAAGCAACAAAACCAGTCTTCTGTACCAAACATGTCAGTTGCCCATACCAACATGTCTGTTGTTCCCGGCAACAGTTCATCTAACCAAAATTATAGCAATCTAATGATTTTTCCTGCTGCCCCAGCACTAAAATCTAATTCTAATATGTCTGTAGCTCCAAACATGTCCGTTGCCCCAAAGGTAGAGGAACCCAAACAAAATACTCAATCTAATAATGATATCTGGAATACAATTAAAGGTGTTGGCAATTACGCATTAGGAAACATGATTAACATTCCGTCAATTGGGTTTGATCCTATTAATAAATATAAAGATATTAAAAAATATACTACACCTAGCACCACACCACAAAAAAGTCAAGGTGCCATAAGTCAAACAAAAAATTTCATAGAAGACGCCGCGTGGAAAGTTCCAGCAGCTTTATTAGAAGGAACTGCTCTACTTGGAGGCGCCACAGCAGGAGCTGTTCAATATGGAGCGCAAAACCTTTTAAATGCCGCAACCAAGACGTGGAACTGGGCGGTTGATGAAGACCAAAGAATCCCTACTCCGGGGTATGTTTCTTTTGGAGATACCATCGGTCAAAAATTTGTTAATAAGGAGATCGGATCCTCTTTAAACACCCCAGCAGTAAAAACAGAAGATTTATCTGGTAAAAACAATATAAGTGGCAAGCCTGAATTAGGTTCTCCACAAGGACCAGAGGTTAAAAACGAGAACGGATTATCTGTCGGTACCGTTGTTACTACACCAGAGGATATACAAGGATTAAAAACTCTACAAGAGTATCTAGTACAAAATAATTTCTTAACTGCTGATCAAGCTAAAAGTGAAACAAATACATACGGAGCACTTACTGACGCTGCTTTTAAAAAGGCACAACAAACACAGGACACAACATCTAAGAACGGAGATTCTACTAGTCAAGGTTTTTCTGGAACAGGGACCCTTACTGCTACCGGATTTCTAAATGCTATCATATCTCAAGAGGGGGCTGATTATACAACTGTAAATAAAGACAGCGGAGCTTTAGGAAAATATCAAATAATGCCAGACAACCTGTCATATGCCGGACTGACAAATACTCCAGAAAATATTCAAAAATTCTTAAATAGCCCTGAACTTCAAGACAAGGCCTTTAACTCAATGATGAGTGAATTGGCAACAAAGTATAACGGAGATCCCACAAAAATTGCTGCTGCATATTACGGAGGCGGTCTTGGCGCTCAAAATGTTGGAACCGCAGCCGGAGATATACAAGGTAAATACGATGGAAATGGAAATCTAACAGGATACCCAAGCGTTAACGAGTATGTAAATAGTGTATTAGGAAAAGCATCTGGAGGAAGCGCCTCAATGAGTGTCGCGGACGCAGTAAAAAGCGGAGCCGGAGCCACAAGTTTTGCTATGGATTATGCTAATGAAAAATTCGGAGGAGGACTAGATCAATATATTAATAACCTAGATACAAAACTTCAGGCTCAATTTAATATTCCGGCCCTTGAACAACAACTAAGTGAACTAAAGGATATGGGAACCAATCTCGTCCCAACACTTCAAACATATATGGCGGGAAGAGATAAATATCTATCGTCAATTAATGACATGATTGACAAAACAAAAGACGGATTGTCTAAACTAGACGCGGGAGATCCTGCTGTCATGGCGGCATACAATAGACAATTAACTTATCTTTATGCCCTAAAAGGAAAACAAGAAAGTAGATACCAAAATTATCTTAACGCCTCAATCGCAGATTATAATGCAGATGTTGCCAGTGTTACGAGTGCATATACATCAGCAAAAACGGCTTACACAAACGCACTAACAAGTCAAGGCACAATGGCACAAAATGAATACAACAATCTTATGACAAGAATGTCAAGCGCTTATACAGAATTAGAAAACGCCCCAACAAAAGCTGCGAACCTAGCAATCCTTCAAAAACAAGCGGGTATTAGCACTGTAAACGGACTTGACAATTCTATCGGGGGAGCTATTACAACAAACCCTAAGTATTGGACAGACGTAACAGATTACAGCAAGCAAATTACAAACGGAGGTACTGGTTCAGACAAAGATTCCATTAATTTCTCAAACCTACCATCAAGCGGTCTAATTGGACTGTACACCCAAAATGTTATTGCGGGAGGAGATGAGCTGGCAATGACAGAATCAATCAGAAGAGCTCTAAAATCAACACTGGATGCTAATCCTGGCAATCCAGGAGTTATCGCAAAGGTTAAAAAACTTGTTACAGACTTGGCAGCTGATCCAAAAGGTGCTAACTTTGCAGCAGCCCTTGCAAACACGATTAACCCATCAGTTGGGAACGAATTGAGCACTTATATTTCATCTCACATAGATGATGTTAAAAAAGCGATCAGTGATCTTGTTAGTGGCGGAAGCGGATTCTTGTGGACCGGATTAGGAGCTAGAAAATCAGGCATACAAGACAAAGAGGGATGGATGAAAGGTCACAGCAACCTAGATAAAGATTTCTTGACACAACTATATGATCTTGTCAATGCGAATGTCCAACCAGGGACTACGTATGAAAAAGATCCTAAATCCCTAGTAGACCAGCTGTTTCCTAGTGGAAAGACTCCAAAGGAACAAGCAGATTTATTAGCAGCCGGAATGGCAGTAATTTAAAAACTAAATGTCTACTAACATACCCCAAAACACACAGTATGGTAGTTCATCTGCACCAACTGCAGGTATCAATTTTTCCAGTCTGTTAAAGAGTATACAAAAGAAAACCCAACAAGAAACAGGTGGGGTTAATTCTAATACTCAAGTAGCGCAAACCAAGAAAACAATCATACCCGAAGCCCCCACTTCTTTTCCTGCACAAAATACACAGGACACAACTACCCCAACAACTTCTGGAGCCAATCCATTAATGCAACACTACTCTTCAGATACTCTCGCATCTGTATTTGGTAAAACTCCGTCTATCACAACCCAAGATACTCAAGGGGCGTCAGGTGTTCCCATTGATGTGCCGATCGGCACTCAAACAGGGCAAAAGACAGAATCATTGCCAGAGGGGTATAAACAATTTGCAACTGCAGACTCAAATGGTAACTGGGTGACGCCTTCTTCTCAAGCAAAGGCGAGAAACTGGCCAACAGAAATGGGCGGAGGTCAATACATCGTTGATCCTGAACAGCCGGGTAAAATGATTAAATCCACAAGAGCAATCATGGACTCGAAGATTAATCCTGGAGCCAAACAAAAAGTTCTTGGAAACCTGTCCCCAAGCTTATATCAAGTTGACCACATTGTCCCATTATGGGTTGGAGGAGCTGATACACTAGGAAACTTACAAGTAATTGATAACGTTACTCACGCGAAGAAGACGGCTGTTCAGTCTGTTCCTCTTACTCTTCTTGCTAATAAAAAGATAACACTTCAAGAAGCAAGACTGATGGCTTTAACATGGAATGACAAAGATGTCAAAGGTCTTCCTTCTATTGATGAGATTGATAATCTCGGCGGATATGTTCCTCTTGCCACAGCGGAAAAGATGGCACAAAAATGGAAAGATGATGTCGGAAAAGTTGATGTATTAAAATACTTCGGAGAATCATTCAAGGAGAACATGGCAAATTTTGGTAAGGGAATTCCTGTTCTAGGAGAATTTGCCAAGGGTCTTGTCGGAGGAGGTACCGCTGGGATAATTCCCGGAACTGCGCCATCACCAGAGTCTGGAACTGTCGGTACCGTTAGCAACGTTGCCGGTAACGTTCTCGGCTCAATAACTGGTATTGGATTACTTGGTAAGGGACTAGGGGCTCTAAAAGGGGTTGCCGCAACAGCAAGAACAACTAAAGAAATTGATGGGGCGATTAACGTGGCGAACGAGGCGCTAAAAGCTTCAAATCTAGTAACTGATATCGGAAGCTTAACTCCTGCGACAATCGCAAGTGTGTCTAGAACAAACGCGCTAAAGAAGATGGCCGCAAGTGCCGGACTAATGTCTGTGTGGGGTCAAATAGGTGTATCGGGTAGAGAAATAACAGGACAAGAAGATCCTACTTTTAAAAATCACGTTACTCAATTCTTGACAGATGTTGCTTTCGGTGGTCTATTGGGATCAGCAAAACAATCAGTTAAAGGTTACGCGACTGTCGGTCTTGGATCAACTGCTTTTTCTTTGATGAGTGGAAGCGAGATTGTTCCGGCCCTACAAGACGGTGCGCTTATGACAGCCCTACACGGACTAGGATACAAGAAGGGAATAATCGACCCCAAGAAAACTACAGGAAACGAAGAAGCCTACAAGATGGCCGCAACAACACTAAATCAATATGTTGGTGATATTGTTCCTACTGTCAAAAAGGGAGGATCTATTCCCGCTGTACTTGAGTTAGATATTCCAAGGGTAGAAAACATGAGACTTGAATATCAATCAAAATATCCTTATGATCAAAGATTTTTAAATACTAATCCTATCACAACCCAAGCTGAGGCTGTTGATTTTATGGGTAAGGCGGCAAAAAGAAATTTCGGTAATATTATTGCCAAAAGTAACGGAACAATTTCACAAGAAGAATTGAAGAAGGAAATGACACGTATTACGGTTGCCCAAAACCAACTTCTAAATCAAACCCTACCACCAGAACTAAGAGCTCAAAAGGAAATGAGTGATCTATATTCGATGGGCGAAAAATTAAGACCTCAAATTAAGTCAGGTCAAATTAGAGAGGCAACAAATACAAGCAACCTACTAAAGAATATGCCATTTGAAACTTCAGGTGAGATTATTCCTAATACTGGAAACAAAAAATTCCCAACAGGAAATGTTCCGACGACAGGGTACGGAGATAATATTGATGTTGTCTCAAAGCAAACAATCAACGATTTTTATAATAATCCTGAGAATTTTTCTAATAAATTATATGTTGTGAAAGACCCTGAAACAGCATCAATAATGAGACTTATAAAACAAGAGCAAATAGCGAGCGGAGAAAAATCAAATATAGGAAATCCTGATGACGCACTAAGAGTTTTTGTAAAAGATATAAATGGGCAAGTTAGACCAGCCGGTTATATTCCACGAGAAGAAAGTTTTACTAAGCAGTACGGTCTAAACAAAACATATCATGAAATAACAAATAGAATCAGAGGAACAATAGAAAGGGCAAAAACACCAGAAGAACTTCAGAGTGCGTTGTCAAAAGATAAATCTAGAATTACAGCAACCCCAGAAGAAATAACAAAAATCTTTAATAATAAGGAGGCGATTAAAACAATGTCAGACGAAGACTTGTACGCATTATTAAAACCTGCTAATGCGATGGAAAAATATAACTCCGCATTAAACAATACAACTCTATCAGAGTCAATGGACAAGAATGGGGTTAGTGTTCTTGTTGTAGACGCAAATAAAGTTATGCCTACAGGAGGAGCTTACCCAAGAGCCAATCCTGAAAACCCATATCTTGCCCTAAATGTTAACGAGCAAGACTGGTTAAGAAGTATTGAATTAAAAAATAATTCACCTAAACCGGGAGCTGAAGTTAGCAAGGGAATTAGTGATATTGTTTCAACTCAAAAATCACAAAAAATGGCTAAAACATCCGGGAATATTCTCAAAAAAGTCAACGGACAAGAATCTGCCAAATCGGTCGACGTGGCTACTCCTAAAATAGCCTCTACGGAGCCGTTTTTGGAGTCTAAAATGCCCCCACACGTGTCTGAAAAGCCAAAGATGACAGAAGTATCACCTATCCAACAAACTCTTCCTGTAGGAGTAAAAACCTTTGAAAATGTTGCAGAAAAAGTACAACAAAAGGGCGCCCCAAAACCACGCACATTCGTTCAACTAAAAGATGGTTCTGAGGGGGTAAATGCGGGAATGGCACATTACGTAAGCGATCCACTAACACTTAAGAATTACACCAGAGAAAAACTGACCGAAAAGGCCAAGGAACTTTCAAATAACGGACAAGACATCCCCGGCGGTTGGAAAAAATATCTTTCTGATTGGGAAAACGATATAAGAAAAGCAACAAACAATCCTGATTTTAAAATAACAAATAAAAAAGAATTGAACGATTTGGAATGGTCATTCAAACACTTAGTCGACTCAGGTAAAAGGTCTGAGTTTGTTATGGATGCGTCATCCTCAGGACCGAAAATTAAAGAGGGTCCGCTGGGCAACATCGGACAAATTGATAAGGAGATAATGACATACAATAAAGAAAATGGACTCCCTGAAGATTCCATGTCTGTTCTTCATATAAATAAAAATAGATCTTATAGTAAAGATTTCATGTCTGATAGTCGAGAAAAGTTTAATGAAAACAAAGATGTTCTTTCTAATATTTCCGGAGGTAAAAAATATATACCTATGGGTATTACTGCTAAGGGTGCAGAAAATGTCGTTTACGTTAAATATGAACCTAAGCTTGTAGAGAAATATGATGCTGCTCCAGAGAAGTATAAAAATGAAGGGGAAACAATATCATTACCTGAAGATAAATTCATCAGGGTTTTTGCAGTTGATGTTTTAAATTTTCCAAAAGATATTTCTTCTGCTGATTACGTTAAAAGAGCAAACCTTATTTACCACAGATACGATAGATACTCAGAGCCTGATGCAAGTAATAAAGTTAAAATACACATCCTTAGTGCAAAGAAAATAAGCGATTATCCTGAACTTTCTGTAAAATCAGATCAACTTGTTAGTCCTGACAGCCCCGCAGCTAAGAATACTGTTGATACGTTCTCAAGCGGTTCAACAATTGACGGTAAAATAATAATCGGCGAAAAGCTATACGATAAATTAGTCGGAGCCTTTAATTATGATCCTAAAAAATTCGAAACAGGACTTAAACCTCTAATCTCTGGAAACATTGATGCAGATGGAAAGATGATAAAACTAATCCAAAAGGGACACGCTATTAAGGCTGACCCAGCAATAAGAAAAATGCTAGAAGAAGATCACAACCTTAAATTAGGTAAAGATGATATTGCTAGTTTTGATACAAACACAAAAGTTGGCCCAAAGAGCGGAACTTATGATATTTCCCTAGATAGCATTTTTGCAAAACCCCTGGGCCTTGGTGAAGAGGGAAGAATTAAGATTTCTAAAGAAAGACAATTCACAGGATTAGACAAAGGCGTTACCGAGGACATGGTAAAACAAACCTCAGAAAGACGAAAGGATTTTGAACTGATTAATGAAGAAATTAAAGGTTCAAAAAATAAAGATGATCTTGAAAAGGTTATCGATAAATATGCAGACAGATACAATATCAATAAAGATGATCTGTTCTTTGGAGTTCTTGGAGAATCATTTAATTTAGGGGCGGCAAAAATAAACCTATCTCATAATATTGAAAAAGTTTTAAAGAATATTTATTCAGGAACAGTTATTTCAGATGCTCTTCCTAATAGTGCTAGAGTTTTCATTTCACCATCAATCAAACTCCCACTGGACGGCCCAGATAAGCCGGCGAGATTCTTGAGAAATGATGAGGTTCTCCTAGGAAAAGAGTTTATGAAAAAAAGAAATCTTAAGGAAGGAGATGAGGTTCTTATTGCTAGAGACCCTTCATATGATATAAACAACTTGGTTGTAGCAAAAGTTATAGATGGAAGCAAATATGGCCACACAAGCTTGGGTAATGAACACGGAGCAGTTAGTTTATATAATGAAAGATTAAAACTTGGAGGAGACCAAGACGCCGATACTATGCTTATTACAAGAGTTGGTGAGGGGGGTGTTCCGAAGAGTTATGCTGAAGCCGTTAAAAACCGGGGCTCAAAAGCCATTCCTTTTACAGAGGTTAATCCGAACAAGAAGACATATGTTACAACTGGAAACGTAGAGAAAACAATCAAAGACCAGCTTGTTGGAGATGACCAAACCACGAAGATTTCTGTTATTAATAGAATCATGGATTCTGTTATTACTAACAATTTGCAATTTGAAGTTTATCCCGCACAAACTGACCCCTACGGAAAAAGAATGAGTATATATGAAATAAGATCGAATGGAAAAGTTGTTGAATCGGGTCAAACAGTAGCATCTAAAGATGGTTTCACCGCAATACCTAAGTGGGGAGAGAAAGAGAAACAACTAAGAACACAAGCACTACAAGAAGCCGTAGACTCAAAAAAATCAAATGATATTGTAAAGAGAACAGAAGACAACAACCCCAACTGGATGATTAAACAAGTCTTCGTTAATGAGGAGGGAAAAAGAATAAGTGATTTTGATGCGCGATCATTGAGTGGGGCTCTTAAAAATTATCAAAAAGCATTCAATCCTGAAAAGATATCAGAAAGCTCAAAGAACGTTGAGGAAATACAAAAACATCTAGAACCGGCCAACAAGATGTTTGCAAAAATTAAAGCAGATGGCGGAACCCTAACACCTTGGCAGGAAAAAATATTAAGTCTATCAGACGTAAAGACATTTAGCACAACACAAGATGTGCTTGTTAATGCTGATAAATTGGGGGCAAACGCAGTAAGAGAACAAGTAAAAGATGTTGATTTAAATAATCCGGCTCTAGCTCAAATAAGAAAAATAGCTCTTCAGGTTAAAACCGTGAACTTCAATAAAAATATATCTTTTGTTGAGAAGAAAGAGGCTATTAAGAAGTTTAGCGACTACTTTATTAAGAATGTGGAGAGCGGAAAGTACACTCAAAAAGATCTTGATGCTATTGCTTTCTGGGCCGCAACAACAAAGGAAGGAAACCTAAAATGGGGAGAGAACTTTAAAACTCCTAAATTCATCAGAAGATACAACATAATGATCAACTCATCTCCCAAGGTTGCTAAGGCATACTATGAAGGATCAGAATCTGTTCCTATCCCAGACAAAAAGATTGAGAAAAAAGATGGTCAAGGAGGCCCTTATGACGGACAAGGGGGTCTATTTGGAGATGCGTGGGGTTCATTAAAAAACACAGTATCAAGCTCAGTAAACAATATAGTTTCTCCTATAAAAAACAAGATAAAAGATCTCGGCACTGTTACCTATGTGGCAGAACCCACAAAACCTCAAACATATAATATTAGGGGAATAAATGTAACAAACGATGATCTAGAGGAGGCCAAGAGAATTGCCGCTAGTGAAGTTAGTAACAGAGAAGGAAAAATCGGTTTCGAAACCCAAAATATGGTAAATACCGCTATCAACAGAGCCCTGGCTAATCCTAAGAAATATCAAGGATCTTTGACTAAGGTTCTACAAGAACCCGCTCAGTATCAGGGATATGCACCAGAGGGGATGAACGTTAAGAAGGGAAAAGTTATAGAAAGCCAATATCAAAAAATTAAAAAGGGTAATATAGATGAGCCAACTCGTCAAAAATTACAAACCATAAGTAATGCTTTAGAGGAGATGAAAAGTGGTAAATCAAAAGATATTACAGAAGGGAAACAATTCTATGTTCACGCTTCTGACGGGACCATGTGGTTAGGCGCCACCCAAAAAGAGGCCAAAGATCTGGCAAACAAGCACGAGAAACAACTAAAAAGCCCCATTACCAAATGGGGAACTTTAGCTGGACTAGCGGTCGCTAAGAAAGAGCCTCGTCTTGAGTAACAATTTCTTCGCTGACGTTAATCATTAATGTGTTACACCCAGGGCAACTATACTCTAACCATCTCATATTCTCCTTCACGGGATCAAACGGAAGGCGTATATCCTGATGACAAGACGGACAAGTAAAGAATGGAAAATGACAGGCGCTTAACTCCTCGGCTTTTTTCCTGTGATAAAATGCTTTTTTAAAGCATGATCTTTTGCAATACTTATTTCTCTCGCTCTTCGGCATAAACATATCACCGCAGGTAGGACATTTAATTTTTTTAAGTTTTTTCATAATTTTTTAAAACCTAATACAACATTATGATAGATTAGAATGCGACATCTCTTGAAGTAGTCCTCTTTGGAGAGACTTGGCACTTTGAATTAACATTTCTAGATTTTGAACGTGGACACGTGCCTGCTTAAATGCGGTTGCATCTGAACTGGCATTTGCTAATGTCTCGGCCTTTACTGAAGATACTGCCTTGCCAGTTAATTCATCTGTTTTAAGGACCTCATCTCTACATCTTAACGCATAACCTCTTTCAGCCTTAGCCATTGCCCCATTGTAGTACGGATAAAAACCGGCAAGTCTTGCCACTAGTTCACCGACCTGTTCTCCCGTTGTGCTCCCCAGAGCATAATTCTTTATAAAATCTGAGTATAATTGTTCATATGGTTCCATATTATTTTTTATTAGTCTTTTTAATCTTAACCGGAGTATCTCCAGAAACAAACGGCACAAATACTACTGGACTTTGTCTAAAGCCCGGATATTCTAAAGAATATATCCAACCGCCAGGGACACGGGTAATTTCCATATTCCCCTCGATACTATTCTTTACAGATACTGTTTCATGCAGCTCTAATTCATATATTGTTTTTTGTTTTGTTTCAGACATATTATTTTTCGTTAATTGGATAAATCAACTTACCTTCTCCATGATCAATCTCATGCTGCCACACAAAAGCTTGAGGTCCACTCAATTTGATTGTTTGTGGTGATGAGAGCTTGAATTTACCTTCATTATCAGGATCTGACATAATTGTTGTAAATTCTACATCAATCTTCTGCCATCTTTGAACAACCACCATAGGTCTATCAGCAAAAGAAACACACGCTTCTTCGGAGTCCTTCGTGTAATTACTATGTCTGGTTATCACCGGATTGATAACAATACTTCTATCCCAGGTCACAAAGAGTTTCATGGGGTCTTCAGATTCAATCTGAGAATGATGCATGGCATAAGCTCCTTTATAAAGACCGCTTGACTCAAAACAGATGGCATGTAGAATTTTAGCTTCTTCAACTACCTTCTCAATATCTTTTTCTGTAACCAATCTACTAACCTTTAGATGAGGTTTCACAACTCGCTCCAATACAGATTTTTCTTTAACTCCGTCATTGGGTAAAGAATTTGAGTAAATTCTACCGCCACCCTCTTTTAGGTTTACTGTTATATCATCAACAATTTTTTTTGCCTTATCCTCTATTTTTTCTTCAGTCATTTTATTTTTTATTATGTTTCTTGTAATATTTTTCATTGTTTCTTCTCACTATTTCATGGAAATCCGGTCTCTTCTTTAGAACGTTGTGGTAGTAATCTTTGGTCCTCTTATTCCATATTGCTCTTTTTTCAGCAATGGTTCTGTGGATCTTACATGATTGTCTACATTTCTTTGTGCAATACTTTTTCTTGGCGCCATTGATTGTGAAGGACATCATTCTATCACATTTCGGATTGGCGCATTTAACTGAAATTCTCGGTGCCTTCTTATGACCTCTCTTAGGTAGACCTAGAGAATATTCAATCTGTTCTATTCTCTGTCTTGTCACCCCAAGTTTATTTGCAATAGCCTGTAATGTTTTACCCTCTTTTCTATAACCTATAATCAATGTTCTATTTAACGCAGCCTTAGCCTTTCTTTTCTCAGCCTTCATTATTTTATTTTTCAATATTTTATTCATATTATTTTACTTTACTTATACCATTAATTTTTATAACTGTCATCTTTTTCTCAAATAGATCCTTGACTTCTTGTAAGTGAGAGATAAGGAGTAATTGAGGAAATTTTTCTTGCAGTTTTTGTAATACCACAACAAATCCCTCAGTACTGTCTTTATCCAAAGACACAATATTTTCATCCATGATCCTAAAGCCGACGTCTGACATAAGACTAGCAAGCGCCTCAGAAATTGCAATAGTAATCTTTACCTTCTCACCACCAGAATAAGAGGTGAATGGAAGTTCCTCTCCCTTATCATTAAGGACGGTGATAAATAAACCTTCCTTAACACCCTCTTCATCTGCGGTGGCCTTTTGTGTGTCTAATCTAATTCTGAAATCAGACATCTGACCAAGAACCACATTTATTCTCTCCTCAAGCTGCGGAACAAGATAATCTATAACCACTGCCTTAACTCCTCTAGGACTAAGAGCCTCTTTAAGCAATTCTACCGCCTCCTTTTCTTCGATTAGAGAGGCAATCGACGCCTTAATTTCTGTTACGGCACTCTTTGTACCAATGATAGATTCTTTTGCTCTAAGAGCCATCTGGACACTCACAGCGGCATCCTGCTTGGATACTAAAGCCTTCTGTAGAGATATTCTAATGTTTGATAAATCTATATTTATTTTATTGATATCAAAGTCCTTGATAGAATCCTCTAGTTCTCTTATCTCATTGTCTATTACAGATATTTTTACTAGTGTAGTACCTATCTCAGTATCTATGGTAGCGTTTCTTAATTTTAGGTCATTTATTGAATCCTTTATGATGTTGAACTTGATAATAACATCTTTAGATTTTGACAGTACGGATATTTTATCCTTAATTTGTCTTAATTGACCGTAAACTTCAGAGGTATCCTTAACTTGAGGAAGCATTTTTCCCCTAATCTCCCAGTCCCTGAAAGCTTGTTCTTGAGCCAACGAGTTGTCTGTCTTCTCTTGTATCTGTGACGTCAGGAAATCAATTTGACCTTTAACAGGAATAAGAAACGGACACTTATCTCCCGCTGGGCACTTATCTGTTTCTTTTAGCAAAGAAATAAGTCTTTTATTTATTTCATCTATCTCAGCCGTGTAATCAAAAAGATTCGGCCTATTGGATAAGTGTGAATTTATTTTTTGTTGAGCAGTGGAATTGGCCTCAATTAACCTTTCGATATCAGAAACTTGTTTCTCTAGCATCATTGACTCTTCAACGTTTTTATTGTGTATTGATATATCAAAGTTTTCATGGTCATATATCTTTTCAGTATTAGTTTTCTTCTCCTCGTCCAAAGTCAAGATTGACTTTTCTAATATCTGTTTTATAGTTTTTTTATCTTGAATACCTTTTGTTACTTGTGATGCGGAGCTTAATTGTGTTTCTAGCGCCTTCTCTATTGTGTTATATGACTCAATTTCGATAGTCAACATATCCAGGGCGGTCTTGCTGACTGTATATGTATCTGCTACCTCTTCGTCCTTTTTAAGAGACTGTTCAAGAGATTCAATCTTTGATAAAGCTATTCCAGACTGCAGATCTTTTTCTTTTAAAGACTCTTTTGCTTTTTCATATAATTCATCAAAATTACCGGCACGAACAATCTCCAATAAAAGATCTTTTCGTTTTGATGCGGTAGCCTTAACAAAACTATTTTCATTATCCTGAGGATAAGCAACTGAGTTGGTGAATAACTCATATGAAGCCCTAAGTAACTCTTTCTCTATCCAATCTTGGGTGTCTTTGATTCCGGTTCTTTCGATCGGCAAAAACTGTCCCTCTCTTCCTGTGTTTCTAGTAATGACAAGAGTATTTTTCCCCTTTTCAGAGACGGATCGTGTAATGCAAGTGATAATATTTTGTCCATCATTAAGTTTAATTGTAACAGACGCATTTTTAGATCCTCTTCTGATAAGAGATCTGTTGTCACCTCTACCTTTACCATAAAGTCCCCAGAGGATCGCTTCGGTGATGCTGCTTTTACCAGACCCCGAATTCCCATCAACCAGAAGTTTTTCAGTTTCCTGAAAATTGATTGTAGTATTTTCATGACTTAAGAAGTTATTTAGTTGTAAGGTTTGTAATAATATCATTTTTTTATTTTTTAATATCTACCTAATCCTGCGGCTTTAAAAGACTTAGAATAATAGATTCAACTTCTCCGGGCCCAAATACTGTACTCGGGTTTAAAATCCAATCAATGACAGCCTTCTTCTTATCATCATCAATTGATAATGTTTGAACTCTCTCAACACAATCATTCTTAGCCTCATCCATCTTTTCTTTTGTGAATATCTCCCCCACTGTTGCCGGTGCAAATTGAGATTCGACATAAATTTGTTTTTGACAATGTGGACAAACGCTCTCCACGATTGATTTTATAATATTTGTATCAGACATATTATTTCTTAGTTATTTTCTTTGTGGTTTTTTTAACTATTTTCTTTACAGCCTTCTTTAAGGGCTTACTATTTTTAACAGCTTTATCAAAAACTGTTTTTTCAATCAGCGCCATCTGGGCCGTATTAATAATCCCGTTAGCAATATTTTCAGCAGCCACGTAAAACGAGTCATCCGGTCTTACACCAGTATTCTCAAAAACACTACCGAGTGATGCTACAACTGCTGATTTAACCGCATTAACTTGTTCGTAACTTAATTCCTGATAACCCTTAAACACTTTTTTATTTTCTTTTTTCATATTTTTATATTTGTTTTTTTAATAAATTCAACACCTCTTGCTGGAATACTGGTAGCTTATTCTTCTTCTCATTGAATAACTCCTCTCCAATCTTAGCCAGACCATAAGCATCGTTCTCATTATCGTCTAATATCGTGACCCCATATCGTTTGAACGTTTCCATCAACATAACATCCTTCTTTGATCCTCCACTACCAGTAATAAACTTCTTAAGACTCGTCGGTGCAACTATGACGAACGGTATATTGTAGTCATCTAGAAGCGCCCGGGTCATATAGTTTAATGCTGACAATTGAACTAGCGCAGTTGCGTTTCTTACCATGAAGGCAAGTCCCTCTATCACTGCGACGGTGGGCTTATTATCGCCCAAAACCAATTCTATCTCTTCTACTATTTTTCTTATTCTTCTTACCTCATTGATGGGTAAATCCCCAGACGGTTTAGATTTAATTAATTTTTGTTTTATAATCTTACCTTTTTCTAGAATAATTACTCCGGTCCCGGTTAGTGATAAGTCAAGACCAATACTTACTGTTTTGTTTTTAGCCATTTATAATGTGCAAACCTTTAAGCAACTTCGGATACTCAACACCTTTTTCTTCTGAGTATAGTTTCAATAAAGCCTCTATACTAAAGTCAAATGCTCCCTCTTCAATATGAGCCTTTATCCTTTCGTTGGGATAATCCTCAATTATTAAAGATGCATCAAATTGTGATAATTGTTCCTTCAGATCCTCAATGTTTGTCTGTTTGTTAGTGATAATGGCCTTTATTATAGCGTCTTTCGGCACCATTGACAACTCCTTGTTTGTAGGGTCTTCTAATTTTAGAATTTGTCTAGCCGGAACCTTAATTTTTTCTAGAGAAAGATCTTCTTTTATTTTAAAGATAAATTTTTCTTTATCTCCGACCTCTGTTGTAAAAACGTTTCCTGTTACAACCACCCTGCCGTACTGTTGTTCTTTGTGGATGTGACCCGCAACAACCAGTTTATATTTTTCTTCAAGCCTATCTTGTGGTAAAACTATCTCATTTAGATCATCTGTTTTTACCCCATTAAAGAATGTCCCGGTAATAGAGTGGTGAGCAAACAATATGTCTCCCCCTATTAGATTTTTAGTTATTTTTTCTACGGCAGATTGAGTATTCTCTACACCTAATTCTGAATTAAGCATGTAAGGAAGGAAATCAATTTCTAGGGGCTTTTCACCTATACACATTGTTCCAGGTCTGGTGAATATGTGCCAATTGGTTTTATTCACCTCGCCAAGAAAATCTATAGCCGTTTTTCCGTCTCCTTTTTTTTCATGATTACCCGATATAACATAAACTTGTTTGTTATTAAATCTTTCTAAGAACTCCACAAATGCTCTATTTGTTTCTGAGCTATTATTTTTGCTATTGAAGTTGTCTCCCATAAAAACAATATGATCACAATCTTCGAATGATTTAACAATGAAGTCTAAGATATCTTTTTTCTCTTTAGCCCTCCTGTCGGTTATGTAATCTGCATAAGAAAGATCATCTTTGAAATGCATATCCCCGATTACTCCTATTAGATTTTTCATTATTTTATGTATGAGTATGTTACTTTCCTAATGTGATGTGTTTCTTTTGATATTTTTTTAAAATCAACATTTCTCCCGCAATACTTCATGGGATTTTTCATTTGATCTCTTGCGGTACTTAAATAATCAGAAGAAGTTATTTGCCTTCCCTCATTGGTCCATATCTCATAACAAAAATAAAATACTTTATTTTTCTTTTTCATATTTTTATTTTTAAGTAAAGGACTGGTGGTGAGGGGGGAAGAATGACTTCCACAGCTTTTTTACCCTCCTGCCTAAACATTTGCCTAGGTGTTGGCAGGTACTCTATTTCGCCTGTCCCTAAGGACCCCCTCCACCAATCCTTTACGGATTGGAACATTAATTACATTGCTGACAAAACGTCGATAATCTTAGAGTAATTAACTGGAATAAAAGCAATTCCTGTTACTTCCATTACCTTGTCTTTTACTGTCTGAAGATCATTTGCTCCCAATTTGTCTTTTGAAAGTTTTGTGATAACAGCTAGCTTATCTTCATTTGTTAAAGAGCTTTCAGACGAAAAAGGAATATCTTCTAATTGAGAAGCTTCAATTTCAGTCTTGTTGATATTATCAAAAGCCTTACTTGCTTCTGATTGCTCTTCTGCAACTACCCGAGTTACTGTAGGCATGTTATTTAAGTTTTCCTTAACCCATACCGCATTAACAATCTTAGGGTCCTGATGAAGAGAATAATCTTTAACAGAAACCTCTTTACCAGTTCTTTTATCCATAACCTTTACGATACCTTTGTATCTAAATCCGATGATTTGTCCAAAAGCAACTTTGTCCATATCTTGGTTAATGAATTTCTTATTAAGACCGAAAGCAACATTAACAACAGAACCATCATCTTGTAACAATTGGTAAATAATTTGTTCATTCTGATAGCTATCGTGTTGTCCTGTAATCTTTCCGATATATGTTCCTTGCACACCGTCTCCTGCATTAGCGAATTTAGCCCATTGTGGCATTGTTTTTTCCTTTGCCGCTGTAAAAATATCTATTGACATAATTTTAATTTTATTAACTTGTACTTATAATTTATACTTATACTTCTCGACCCTTAGATACATTATAATCCTTTATTCTGCATTGTCAAGAAATATAACCATTGACTTTTTATATTAAGTGTCCCTTAATATATTTTTTCTCAGCTGAAGTAAACAGGTGTTTATTCTTATTGAATAAACCAATGTCCTTATTATCAATAATCTGCTTCATTAAATCATTTTTTGATAATTTACTTTTATCTACTGGACCGGTGTCCCCGTCCACACCGACGTCTTTCTTCTGTCCTTTTATTAAATCCTTTGGAGACATCTTATCAAAAAAGTTAAGAATATCATCGATAGGATCATCTGCCGGGTCCTCCTTAATCTTAAAGACCTGGTTGTCTCCCCCCGTAGGTATTTTGGCCAAACCCTCATTTAGTGCTTCCACTGTTTTTATTGAGAATAAGTTAATCTTTGCCCCATCAAGAGTGTTAGGTAAACCGTTTCTTTTGGGGTTCTGAGACGCAAATTCCAATCTGGCTAGATAGAAGGCTTCCTCTAGGGAGTAAGTATATTGGACGCTTAGAAAGAAATTTTTATCTGATTCAATTAACAACGTGTATACTTTTGGCTGTACTAATCTTTCTTCGTTATTTTTCATATTAATCTATTTGTTTATCTATTTCTAATCTAATGTCAGAATACAATTTTTCATCTTCAGAGATTGCTTTTCGGGCTTTTTCCCTTCCAACTCCAAGAGTCAATTCCCCAAATGAATAAGTGTTTCCTGTTTTCTTTATAACACCACTCTTTTCTGCAAAGTCAAGTGTATCTGAATAAAGATCGATTCCTTGTGCATAATAAAGATCTAGTTTTGTTTTCTTCCACGGGAACCCTACTTTATTTTTTACTGCTGTAACAATAATTTCATTACCGATTTGTGTTTCATTTTTACCCTCTATTTTAGAACCCTTTGAAACCTCAAGACGAACAGATGAAAAGAACTTTAAAGCTCTTCCTCCGCTAGTTGTAGTTTTTGCTCCGAAGAATACCCCAACCTTATCTCTGATTTGATTAATAAAAATAACAATAGTTTTTGATTTTGAGATGGGTCCAGATAATACTCTCAGGGCGCGGCTCATTAGTCTTGCTTGGATGGCCATAGTGTCTTTCATAAAGTCCTCACCTTCAACCTCAGACTTTGGAACAAGGGCACTAACAGAGTCCACAACAATCATGTCGAAAGAAGATGTCTCCACAAGTTCCTTAATAATGTCCATGCTTTCTTCCAAGGTAGTTGGTTGAGACAACAATAATTTAGATGTGTCAAGTCCTACGTTTGCAGCATAAGATCCGTCGAATGCGTTTTCAGCATCAATCAACGCCACTCGTCCTCCTTGTTTTTGTAATTGAGACATCAGGAATAATGACAGCGTACTTTTTCCACCAGATTCCGCACCAAAAACCTCGATAATTCTTCCTCTCGGCATTCCTTTACCGATCAGGTCATCTAATCCGTAACATCCTGTTTTTACCCAATCAACCTTAAAATCAATCTCTTTGTCTAATTGCATAAGAACATCATTCCCGTATTTCTTCTTTAGTCTACCTAGTGCGTCTTCTACTTTATCTTCTGAGCTTTCTTCCACTTCTACAATTTTTGTTTTTTTTGCCATATATTTTTTTAATTATTTTACCTTTTCTTTTAATCTTAACCACAACCTTGCCACTGCTTCTTCCGGAGTTCTACCTGTTTCATAACCGCAACAATCTACCACGCAAGCTATGCCCATTCTATCAAAAGCATCCTCAGTTGGATAGGCTTGAAAGTATACATTTCCTGTGGGATAATTTATTCTTCCAATGCACTCGAAATCGTCACCGCACGCCCTTATCAGGGTTGATAATTCACAGTCGTCATAAAGATCAAAAAACCCAACTTTCTCTAATTTCTTAAATAGAGTTTTATTAATTTTTTCCATGCAGTTTATTTCTTAATTCTAATACTGTATTTTTTAATTTTTCGTAAAAATCTTGAGTCGGTTTCCACCCCAATCTCTCTAATTTTTCACCACTAAGAGCATAACGAAGATCGTGACCGCTCCTGCTGGAATGAAAATCTACCATTTCGTATTTAACTTCTTTTTCTAATATTTCACCTATTTTTTTCGCAAGTGTCAAGTTATCAATTTCCACCTCTCCAACGATATTTATTCTCTCCGGTCTCTCTGACTGAGGGTGTAAAATAGCTGGGACGTTATCTATAATATATTTTACGGCCTCGGCAACACTGTCGGCATGAATATAGAATCTTGTTCCTGCTTTTTTCTTGTCAGGATATGCGTGAATTTTAATTTCCTCGCCTTCCTCTATCTTCTTGACACACAGCGGTATATATTTTTCCCAATCTTGTGTTGAGGAGTAGACGTTCATGGTATTTGTAATAATCACAGGGACACCATAAGTTCTCCAGTACGAAATTGCAATTGCTTCTTGTGCAGCCTTAGACGCGCTGTAAGGATTACTAGGAACAATTGAATCCCACTCTTTTGAATTATAGTTTTCCGGTACAGATCCGTATACTTCGTCAGTTGAAAATTGTAAGAATAATTTAGGCTTAACTTTTCTAGCATATTCCAGCATGGTTAAAACTAAGTTTACATTATTCCTCACAAAAGGAACTGGCTCAGAAATACTTCTATCAACGTGAGAATCAGACGCGATGTTTAGAATATAGTCAACATGACCGATATTTTTTACTAAATCATCACAAATCTGAGAAGATAGATCGTGTGTAATAACTCTTACTCTATCATCCTTTGGAACATTGACGGGGCTACCCTTATGTTCCCATGAACAAAGAGCAATAAACTCATCGTTTGTTGTTTTTAAGAGATATTTTAAGACGTGACTTCCTACTAAACCTGACGCCCCTGTGATTAATATTTTCATTTTATTTTTTTATTATTCTTCTTACTTTCCCATTGACAATTTACATCTTTACACCAACCCATTTCGTGAACCGGGTCCACCATGCTTGATGTTAACATCTTATATTCAATTAACTTTTCCTTCATATTTATACCGTCTCCGATATCTGGGTGTGTGTTTGAGAATTCCGAGAAATCTTCAAACAAAATAAAGAATAGAGAAAAAAGTTCATATAGCTCTTCATCAACAAACAAGCTAAAACCCAGCGACTGTTTTTTTTCAGGCATATTTTTTATTTATATCTTGATAATGTTTCTAACTCATCAACAACACTCTCTATTTCATCTCTCTCGTCGGCATTCAAGCGCACCTTTCTTAACCACTCTGAGAACTGCATTTTGATAGCACTCAATCTCTCATTTAAGATAGTCTCTTCTGATACAGACATAATATTTTTAATTAACTAATAATATATTAATATTACCCCTAATTTTTGTTTTGTCAATAGGTTATTCAAGCTCTAATGATATAATTTTGGCAGCTATAGACGCTTTCTTTCTCCAGTCAGTTTCTGCCTCCATCTGCTCCTTTAGGTTGTTTTGAATTTTCAATACTTTATCAGAACCTTGACGTTTAGAGTTTTCTATGTCCTTAATTGCTATTATTAACTCCTCCATTTTATCTTGCGATATCTTATTATCTGGGTCTATTTGCTCCACCATTCTTCTTATCTCGTCATCAATCATATTTTTAATTGTTACTTGATAAACTTTCAAAGAAATCTTCTGCGGCATCTTTTAGACCGTCGTCGTCCACCAACTCCTCTGTCTCATTATCGGCATCATCTTTGTAAGGGAAAGGAACAGACTTCACCGGTTCCTCAACCTTTTGGGGCTCCTCCTTTCCAATTGATTCATACAAGGCATCTACCTTATCGGATGTATCATCATAGGCAAACCTCCCATTAATCATGTTGAAGTTACCAACAACAGTGGTCCCGGTCTTTCTGTTTTTTGCAAGAGTAATAACTGTTGTATCCGTGAAGTAAGATTTAATTTCAGGATCTTTATTTTTTTCTCTTTCAATCAAGAACACAAGATCTGCTTCTTGTCCAATACCAGAGGAATCCTTAATATCATCTGAATCAGATCTTCTACTTCCGCGTTCAGGCTTTCTCATGTGAACTGGCAAGAATATTATCACCTCCTCTCTAATGGCAATAGTTTTTAAATCTCTAACAATCTGAGTTAAGAATGATGAATAGTTTGTAGACATTTTTGCTCCACCCATGGTGCTACTAGTTTTAGGCAATAGAAAACCTAAGTGGTCAATAAATACAAGCCTTGTGCCAAACTTCTCTTTTCCTTCCTTAACCTTCTCTTCAACCCACGCCACATTACCCGTACTATGTTTACAAGGAATAAAGGCACAGTCGTCTCTTGTCATACCCATCTCTTGAAATTTTTTCCACAAGTGAGTAGTTAGAACTTCATAAGAAAACCACAAAGCCTTTGGCTTCTTTTCACCACGAATAAGTGATATTGTCCAGTCTTGAACCAGTGTTGTTTTCCCGTGGCCTGTTTGTCCCGCGACGACCACAAGATCACCCGGGGCAACACCACCATAAATCACCTCATCAAAACACGGCATTTGTAATGGATAAACATCATCCTGATCTAATTCCTGCCCGTCAGCGGCCTCTGCAATATGTTTAATTTCATCAGACTCATCTCCAAGGATTATAGGCTCATCTTTGGACGGTGTTGAACCGTACCCAAAAGTTGGGGTAAAAGTGGTCTTAGCGTGCCCCATTGGGTTGTTTTGACGATCGGTACGTTTAATCGATTCAAACGTCGTCTGAAGCTCCCTGTCGCCTAATGGAGGGGTGTTAGACATATTGGCCTGTCGTGTTAAAGCCCACGCTTCAGTATCCCAATCTGCCGGGTGTATTTGGGTTAGTAAATATCCTATGTATTTTGCCATCTCTTGATTACGAGATCCTGACCCAGCCCCCGCATATGGAGCTATGGCCTTTTTGTCGAAATTGAATTGATTTTTTGAAGGAAGAGTAAAGGCATCCACCGGAGTGATAAATAACTCTTCAAAAGATTCTTTGGGAAATTTTACCAAAGGCGCCTCCTGAAGTATTTCGTATGGACCTTTCTCTGATACAGAATTTGGAGATACCACATAACCACCTTCCCCACGGAAGTCTATGAGCTTTTTAATTCTTGCTTTATTTTTTATTCCTTCTTCAAAAAGAAAGTAATAATGATATCCTCCGCCTCCGGTTGAGATAATTTTTGTTTCCTGTGGAAGGAAAGAAGGATCTCCACCTTTCTCAATATCAACAACAAGTAAGTTTGATATTTTACCTGTAACAAAACCAATTTGAGGATCTTCAAAATTTTGGAACCAACCCCTAACCTCTTCTTCTGTTGCGAATTTTTCTTGATAATCTTTCCATGAGATTAACGGGATTTTATTTTTACCGACAGGAATAACAGAAATTTTATCTATCAGCAAAGATTTTAAAGCGAAATCTAATAACTTTTGATTTATTTCTCTCATGTTATTTATTTATAGTTAATCTCTTGTCCGGTCCTGTAATGTGAAGTATCTCAGTCATTTCAACAATTCTTGATGAAACCCTATCACCCATTCTGGCGGATAATATTTCTAGGTCGCAGTTTGAAGTAAAAATTATGGGAAGCATTTCTTCATATTTTTTGTTTATGATTAGATACAACCTTTCTCTTGCCCATACAGAAATTTTTTCAGAACCAATATCATCAAGAACCAAAATACCGTCGAAGTGCATCATTTCAAAAAATAAACTTTCTTCTTCATCTTTAGGATTGTCAAATTCTTCTCTTAAATTTTCAAGAAGCTCTCCGGTATTTAAGAATTTAACGTTAATACCTTTTTTAATCGCCATCTTAGCTATCGCGGCGGCCATGAAGGTTTTCCCCGTTCCGACATCTCCAAAGAAATATATTCCTTTTTTCTTACTTAATTGTTCTATTGCTGATTCTTTTATTTCATCTGACAGCCCTTCGAACTCAGCACATTGGAATCTTGGGGGTATTATTTTTGTGTAATCTTTTTTCATATCATTTTTATTATATTTTATTAAACCTCTTTACTTTTAAAACCGCTAAATTTTCCCTTTGTGTACTCTTCTCCGACATCAAATTTTGTTGAGTTATTTGGCGGCTTCTTATTTGATGAGGCTATTAACTTAGAATATTTAACAACCATATCGCCGGGGGTGAAAATCTGCGGAGCATACTCTACCCCATGCATATCCTTTGCCATCTGGATTAGTTTTTCAATTTCGAGATTATCCTCCTTGGCAAAACCAATTATTTTTTTAATTGAGGTGCGGTGTGCTCCGGGCAGGTAAAATGTTTTCCAATCTTTATTTAACACGGAAAATAATTCCGCCACCCTATTTATTTCTTTTTCCAATTCTTTTTTTGCTTTTAAAACGGCGGGGTCTATTTCCACAACTTCTGGTATATTATTTAGTTTATTAGGTTTAGTTAATATGGGTTTACTTCTATGGGTCGTTTCGTACGCTACCCCTAGAGTACTAGGTACTCCACCCTGGGGTACCACGTTCTCTACCCCAGGGTACGTAGTACCCCTCTCGGAACTACGTTCCCTACCCTCCACTATCATAATTTGGTATAAATTGGTTAATTTTTCTCCTTCAAATACTCTGTTTTCAACAGTGATGAACCCGTCCTCAATTAGCTTTTTTAGATGATTGTCTACGGTTTTTTTAGTAACCCCCATATCCGTGGCCAAAGTCTCTCTAGAAGGAAAACATTGGCCATTCTCATCAGAATAGTTACATATCCAAAAAAACAACGCCTGTGTTATTGCGGGTAGTCCTTTTAGATGTTGTTTATTGGGCACTGTAACAAATGTTCCTTTTTCGTATTTCATATTTTTATATTTTATCTAATAATTATTAATGCACAAAAGTCCGCCGACGAGGGACTGTCAGGGACATTACACCCTTAGTCTCAAAAGAGACTCTCGTCAACGGACTACTGTGAACTAAAAGTAATGTTTCTGCCCGTCTCCCTGTACATAATACAACAATAACAAGTATCGTCAATAAAACAACAATAATACAACTCAAGTTGTATTATATGTCAAAGGCATTTCCTAAAAAGCCTTATTTAAGGCTATCTATTGTGCGGATTTTTATAAATATTGACGATTTCTGATTTTAGAGATTTTAAATTTGTTACAAAAGTTTTGGGTTCTACGGTAAGAAGTCCTTGTGTATAATCTGACTTTGTTTTTTGTAACTCTGATGTATTTTCAAACTTAAAATAACCCACCGGCTGATTCTTTTCACCCTCAACCATGTAATCAATGCCTGACAGGTAATATTTAAGTGTCACTAATGTTGCTGCTAAATACAAATCTCTTGTACTGAAAATTTCATTTTCTTTCATAATTTTATATTAATTAATAAATCAAAAAATAGTATAGCATAGGTCTTTTTAAAACACCACCCCACATATATTTTATAATATCAATACCCTAGACACTTGACAAGTAAAACTGTAGGTGTAAACTATGTTCAAGGTCGAGTAATTAGTAGTTAAAAATAAATTAAATAAAAAATGAAAAAAATATTGTTATTATTGTTGATCTTGGCATTATGGGTACCATCAGTATCATTAGCCGGATCATATGGCGGAGGATCTTCAAAATCATATAGTTCGGGTAGTAGCTTTAAGGCTTCTTCAGCCTCTAGTTACGGCGGAGGTTTTAAAAGCTCTTCTTATACTTCTTCGGGAACGTTCAAACCGTCAACCTCTGGAAGTAATTACGGAGGGGGCTATAATTCTTCTTATAAATCAAGTGGGACTTTTTTATCACCAACTAAAAAAACAGAATCAATTACTCAGGCATCTATAAAGGCTGCTCCAGTAACGCAAAGCGCTCCATCTGTAAATACATATTACAGACCAAGCACAATTAGTTATTACAACCCATTTACTTCAAATTTCTTCTTTTGGTGGTGGATTTTTGGAAATCATGATCAGAAACAGAATATTACCAATGTCACGAATGTTGTAGCGACATCAACTGTTGCCACAACAACAGCGACAACAACTAACTCAAAATAATATGATACCAGATTATGAAGGGTTGGTTGAGTTTATGAAGGCTGATAAAAAAATTCCACTTGTAATCTTCTACGGTCAGGAAACTGAAAAAGGAGTAGATCTAAATTGGTTTTTTACACCAGCGTTTGATGATGCTGATGAAAAGTTGAAGCAAGATGTTAGGGACCACGTTAAAAAAATACAGTTATAAATTAAATTAAAAATATGAATAAAAAAAGTTATATAAACGAGTACGGTGATGTAGATTTTGTGAAAATTGTTTTTCACGCAGCAATCGGCCTTATGGCCCTGATCGTTGTGTTCGGGTCTTTTGGAACTATTTCAGCCGGAGAGGTTGGAGTAAAAACAAATCTAGGAAGAGTTGTGGGAACAGTTCAACCAGGTCTGTATTTTAAAGTTCCTTTTGTTGAAGGTGTTCACAAGATGTCTGTGAAAACACAAACTATTAATTATGATAAGAACGGTGCTGAGGGTGATGCTAAAGATACATCACAATTGTTTGGAGCTTCAAAAGACCTTCAAGATGTATCTATTGGTGTTGTAGTTAACTATCACGTAGATGCAAATAAAGTACAGGACATCTTCTCACAATATAGTTCTGTTGAAAATTATCAGGCAAATGTTATTGAGCCTGTCATTCGAGAAATCGTAAAGACTGCTTCAGCTCAATATACAGCGGAAGAGTTGGTAACAAAGCGAGCAGAATATTCAGATAAGGTTAATGCCCTGTTGGCGGCTCAATTCTTGGAGAAGAGTGCCATTCTTGAAAGATTTTCAGTTACAAACTTTGAATTTTCAAAAGCATTCTCACAAGCTATCGAGACAAAAGTAACAGCGGTCCAAAATGCAGAAGCACAAAAGAATAAACTCGAACAAGTAAAATATGAAGCTCAGCAAACAGTTGAAACTGCAAAAGCTACAGCAGAAGCACAAAGAATTTCTTCAGCAGCTTTGGCAGCACAAGGGGGAGCTGATTATGTAAAACTTCAATGGATCGAGGCGTGGAAATCTGGTGGAGCAAAGGTTCCAACATATATCACGGGGGCACAATCTGGAGGTTTTATTATGAACATGACACAACAATAATATGAAAAAAGGCTTTACGCTAATTGAGTTGCTTGTTGTGATTATGATTATCATAATCCTTTCTCTGGTTGTTATGGGGTCATTAGTAGAGTCAAAGAAACCCAGAATATCACCAGATAGTTCAAATTATGTAGCTGAAAAATTTAAAAGATAAATATAAAATATATGTTTAAAAAAATAACAATTAAATCACGTGTTCTTGATGCCATTAATGCAAAAATAGCAAAAGCAGAAGAGGACCACAAAAATAAGTGTGTAGAAATTGATGTAGAAGCAGAAAGCCGAAAAGAGGTTTATGCTCTAGAGTTAGTAAATAACATTCTAACGGGTAAATAAACTTGCACATTGTTCCATGTTAGTATATACTACTGACATGGAACAATTAAAAAAGATCCCTGGGTATAAAGGTTATTATGCCAATAAGAAAGGAGAAATATTTAGTGCTTGGACCCAAGGTCCGAAATCTAGAATTAATGAAGATAAACTTCATAAAAGGAAGGCTTCACTATCCTCGAGCGGTTACCCATTCTTCCCCCTGAAAAGAGAAGATGGGAAGATCATCGGAGGATTCGTACATAGGTTAGTTTCTCTAGCTTTTCATGGGGTACCAAAAATGGGAATGACAGCCTCACATCTTAATGGAAACAAATTAGATAACAGAGCTGAAAATTTAGTTTGGGAATCGTTATTAGATAATAAAAATAGACGATACAAACATGGAACTCATGACTCAGGAAGTAATAATTCCAGGTCTAGTTTAAACAAAGAAGAAATTCTTGAGATTTTTAAACTGCTGAAAGAAGGAGAATTAACACATGAACTGATAGCAAAAAAATTTAAGGTAAGTCGAACCACTATTACAAAAATTAACACAGGAACAAGATATAAATATGAAAGAAATAATTATAGCATTTGATTGCGACGGAACAATATACGGATCTCCATTCATGCATAGAGCGGAACCTGTCTTGAATCTAAGAACAGTTCAGATCATGGAATTACTTCATGAACACATCAAGAACTGCAAAATCTATGTTTGGAGCGGTGGAGGAAAGGAATATGCGGAACAAATCGTTTGCAAATTCGGTTTGGAGAAGTGGGTTGATAGATGTTTCGGAAAAGCAGAATATGATGATGAATTATACGGAAAAGTAGATATCTGCTTTGATGATGAGAGTGAATTCGATATGGGCGATAAGAACTTAATAGTTAAAACAAAATAAAATGGAAATTAAATTATTCGGGAAAAACTTATTTAGTTTTTCAAAGAAAGAAGCATACTTTGCACCGGCCTATAATCAAGTTAAAGAATCAAAATATCTTATTGACTTTATTGCAGATACAGGTGGATTGGGGGGGCTTGAGCGGAAGTTGGGGAGAAGTAGATACAAATTTCATGGCTATTCCTAGTGGGGTTATGACAGTGACTGGGTCTAGTACAAATTCTGTAACCGCAACAGCCACAACTAAGAAACCAAAAGAAGAAATAAAAGAAGAAGATAAACTTACGCCAAAGGGAGTTTATAATCTTAAGTTATTGAATGACGAAACTTTTGTTCTTAAAACAGATCCTGCTTATGTAGATGAACAGCTTAACACTTTCAAAGATAAGTTGAGTCTAATCAAGTCAGAAGAATATGACATGGCTAGAGGAACAAGAGAAATTGCAAGTATTGTTTCTAGAATGGAGAACCGAAAGAAGTATTCAGAGTTTAAGGATTTCTTTGAAGAGTTTCCTTATACAACAACAGGTAAAATCGAAGACCTTGTAAAAGCACATGGTTATCTAAAGCTTGGGCAAGTGGCTCAATTTGTTGCAGACATGCCAAAAGAAGCTGTTGAGAAAATGAAGGATTACAATAAGAAGACAGATAAACTTTGTGGAAAACAAGCTGTATTCTACATCATCGCTGATAAGAAAGATTTCGAAAAATCAAACAAACGAAGAGATCCTATTTTATTAGCCCAATCTCCCTTCGGTCATTTTTGGCAAATTTTAGGAGCTTGGTCGGATGAAATGCTTTTTCTTGGAGAACTATAGAAATGAAAAAATTATCTTTAGAACATAGAAGGAAATTAAGCGAAGCTCATAAACGAATCGGAGATAGGCCTCCTTCTAGGCTTGGAATCCCCCCTTGGAATAAAGGTAAGACCGGTATCTATTCAGAGGAAACAATTAGAAAAATAAGGGAGGGGAGGGCAAAACAGGTGATTAAACATTCTCCAGAGACAAAGAGAAAAATCGGAATTGCTCACAGTAAAGAAAAATCAACTTTCTGAAAAGGGGGAGTTTCAGAACAGAATAGGACCCTAAGACAAAACATAACTGAAACATTCGAATATAAACAGTGGAGATTGGGTGTGTACATAAGAGATAAATATACATGCCAACACTGTGGATATTGTGGGGCCGAGATCAATGCAGATCATATCAAAGAATTTGCAAAGATACTAAAAGAGAACAACATAAAAACATTAAAAGAGGCATTGCTTTGTAAAGAATTATGGGATTTAGACAACGGTAGGACGTTATGTGTTCCTTGTCATAAAAGTAGAAAGCAATGGGATAATCAAAACAACATGAGAAACAAAATAAAAGAGCTGTTGCAAAACACAGACAAGATTCCAGAGAAATACTGGGAAGAAACAGATGGGGGCAAATACAAAGTGGTGTGGATTCTTGATAGACAAAAACCAAGCGTTGAAGCCGATTATAGTTTTGACGAGGAAAGACTCGGAATTACTGATGACGGTAGACTTATTTGGGGATTCGATTCAGGATGTTCTTGCCCATCACCGTGGAGCGCGGGAGATTATGGAGACGATAATTATATGACAAATAATTATAAAGAGTTCTTCATTAAGCTTCCAGACTTCGATACTGGTTGGGAAGAAGAAAGTAGTTCAAAGATTGATGAGATATTAAAAGAAATTAAAAAATAAAAACATGTTTAAAGCATATAGAAAAATACATAGATTAGGAAAAGAAGAGACAGATGGAATCGTTGTCGGTAAATGTTACATCCAAGAAAAAGTTGACGGGGCAAATACCTCTATATGGCTTGAAGACGGTGTAATAAAGAAAGGTTCTAGAACACAGGACCTAACCGGCAAAAACTTCAATGGTTTTCCAGAATACGTAGATAATCATCCTGGAATTAAAAAATTTTTTGATGAAAATGGATCAAAATATAGATTATACGGAGAGTGGCTTGTTCGTCACACTGTATCTTATAATGAGTTATCTTATAAGAAATTCTATCTTTTCGATATTTGGGATGAGGTTGAAGATAAGGAATTGGAACTTCCTGAGGTATATGAACTTGCAAAAAAGTATGAGATTGAAATAGTTCCATTAAGAGCTGTTATTGAAAATCCAACACCGGAGCAGATTAACGAGTGGGTTGGAAAATCTGACTTCGGAGATCGGGGCGAGGGTGTTGTTATAAAAAACTTCAATTTCGTTGACAAATTTGGTCATAGAAATTTTGCCAAGGTTGTAACTCAGAACTTCAAGGAGGAAAATGCTATTACCTTTGGAGGAAACAATAAACACTCAGAAACTTACTGGGAGGTGTATGTTATGAATAAATACATAACATTAGAAAGAGTTAGAAAGATTATGCAGAAGTTGCAGCCGGTTATTGAGGAGAGGCTGGATATGAAACATATTCCAAGAGTTATGAGTACTGTTTATCATGACATGATTCTAGAGGACGCTTGGGAGATTGTTAATGATATTCCGGCGCTTGACTTTAAGAAACTTCGTACCTTGTGTAATGCAAAAACAAAACAAATTTACGTAGAATTAATTACTGGGGACATTTCAGTGGCTCACAGACAAAACAATGAGTAAAATGATAATTTTGCAGAACTTGTGTAAATTATTGCATCATGATAAGATATAACACATGAAAGAAACAAATAAAAAGTGTATCTTGTGTGATCGTAAGTCTTTTGCTAGACAACTTTGTCACAAACATTATACCCGGTGGAAAAGGGGAGCTGTAATAGATAGGTTGGGGGGATCTTTTACACACTATAACAAGGACGAGATTAGAAGTAATAAGTGTAAGGTCGAAAGTTGTGTTAGAAACATAGGCGAAAGCGGATCATCTGGTTTGTGTAGTGTTCATTATCAAAGACTTCAAAAGCATGGAGATGTTCAAGAAAATAAACCCATAAAGAAAATCCATGATGTACCATATAAAGACCGAGATGGATATTTAATATTTAAAAATAAATATCAACATCGAGAAGTCATGGAGAAACATTTGGGGAGAAAATTAACAAAAAAAGAAAATGTACACCACATTAATGGCCAAAGGGAAGATAATAGAATAGAGAATCTAGAATTATGGTCCACCATTCAACCAAGGGGGCAGAAGGTGTCAGATAAAATTAGATATGCATTAGAAATTATAAAATTATACGGTAAACAACCAAATAAATATGAAAATGACGATCATGGTCGGATTACCGGCTAGTGGAAAATCGACTCGGGCAAAAGAAATAATAGAAAAGAATGGAAATACAGTTAGGATAAACAAAGACTTACTGAGAACGATGTTGCACTTTGACAAGTTTAACTTTAGCAACGAGGACAAAACTCGTACTGCGGCTCAGCAACTTGCTATACATTTCTTATCTAGCGGAATTAATGTAATCATTGATGATACAAATCTAAATGAAAAAACGCTTGAGAGCTGGAAAATGGTGGCAAAGCTTGAAGATGCAAAAATTGAGTATTGTGATTTAACCGACGTTTCCGTGGGTGAATGTTTGTCACGCGATAGACATAGAGAGAAAAAAGTGGGCAATTCAGTGATTCAAAAGATGGCGCTTCAACATCTTGATTACCGTAAGGGTGATAAGGTTGTAATTTGTGACCTAGATGGAACACTGTGTGATATTGAGCACAGATTACAATATGCTAAGGGAGAAACAAAAGATTGGGGTAAATTCTTTTCCTTGATTAGCGAAGATACCTTAAGACAAGATGTTAAAGATAAGTTCCTGCCGGTAAGCGGTCATGATCTCATTTTGGTTTCAGCTAGACCAGAAGATTACCGCGGAGCGACAGAAGATTGGCTAGAGAAGAACGGTATATATTATTCTTTATTGATAATGCGTGAATCTAATGACAAGAGGGATGATACTGAGGTTAAGAAGCAAATTTATGACAAATATCTTAAAAACTTAGACATCGTTAGGGTCATTGATGATAGGCCGAAAGTTGTTCGGATGTGGAGAGAGTTAGGATTAACAGTGGAAGATGTGGGTAAAGGAATTGAATTCTAAAATTATGAAAAAAGAAATATTAAAAAAGTGGGAAGAGGAGACAAATAATTTAGCAAAGCATTTCTCCAAATATTATTTTGGGAAGTACCCAGAAGAGTGGTGGATTGCTGAGGAGTACGGTGGGGTTTATGTTATTAATGATTACTTCTTCAGTGTTCAGGATATGGCCGATTTCTTAAGATATTCTTACTCTAGAGACAAAATGTTTGAGTATATGGATTATCGTTTAGAGAAGGCCGAGAAGGGGGAATTGACCATTAATATTAAAAATTACAAGAACCTTAATAAAAAAGATGTCGTCAAATAAGAAAAATAAGTGTTTCTGTAAGAAATGCGGAACAAGGTTTAGATCTAAAAATAAGTTTGCAGATTTGTGCCCAGAGCACAATATTAAACAATTAACAAAAAAAGATGAGAGTAACTAGAGAAAAAAATTGTTATTGCCATACATGTTCCAAGTGGTTCCATTATTTGGGAATAACAATGCATCGGGCAGGTCATAGAAATAGGAAGGAAAGTTGTAAGATTACGTTTACCTACGGAGATACTCGGTCGTGGAATTATTCAGAAAAATTAACCGATAAAAAAAATGAAAAAGAAATTAGATAAAAGAGTGTTCGATACGGGGGCAAATAGGGATATTGAAGATGAAAAAGAGGATTATATTGAAAGTATTAGCTGGTTAACATTAAGAAGGTATGCCCTCTATATGGGGAAGATGTCAAAAAAATATGGAAAAGGTAACTGGATAAAAGGCATACCAATGGATAGTTACGAACGTTCTCTTATTAGACATATACAAAAATATATATCTAATAAGTATTATAAAACAAAGATAGAGCCGGATGTTGATCACTTAAGTGCTGCTTTATTTAACCTACAGGGATTAATACATGAAGAAGAAAAAAAAGAGAACAAAGATTTGTTCTAGGTGTAAGAGGGAGATGACATTATCTTCTTTTTATAAATCTAAAACTCAATCGGGGGGATACCAAGCTTATTGTAAGGGTTGCAATCTTGATCAAATGAATAAGAGATATCCCGGGTTAGATGTAGATAAACGAAGATTAAATTCAAGAAGAGTAATGTTGAAAAGTAAGTATGGGTTATCCCTAGAAGATTATGACAGGATGTTAAAAGAACAGAATGGTGTTTGCGCCATTTGTTTACGAAAGGAAACATCAAGATCAAATTCTAGAGGCCCGATTGATAGTTTAAAGGTCGACCATTGTCACATAACAGGTAAAATAAGGGGGTTATTATGTAGTGAATGTAATTTCGGTATATCGAAATTTGACGACAGGATGGGGTTACTTATATCTGCTACATCATATTTATTAAAGTTTAAACAAGAATTAAAACAATGAAAAAAATAAACAAAAAAATAACAAAAAAGGCAATCGATAAGTCTGTTAAATCTAATTATAAACCTAAAAATAAACAGGAAGAAATTATAACAGAAAAGTTCAATATCATAGATCAGTATACAGTAACCGGAATTCCTATGGGTTCTGTAAAAGCAATGTGTAAAGAATTAGGAATAAAAGAGAAGGACCTAATGAAATATATGTATGGCCAAACCATGGCTTTAGTTGGTAATGAGGGTATGTTATATCCTTGGGATATTAAAAGGTTTGTCAGGGGATTGCCTTGTATAGATTAAATAGCCACTTGACAAGTTTACAGTATAATGTAAGCTGTAAGTAAATTATTAAATTAAAATTAAAATTATGAAACAGGTATCATTGGGGGAATTGGCGGTAGGGCTAGGTATTAATAAGAGTAAATTGGCTTATTATTTTACTATTGGTCTCCTGAAGCCCGTATCTAAGATTGGAAAAATGAATGTATTTGATGAATCAAAAACATTAAAAGCCATAAAGAAAATAGAGGATATGAAGGCTCGGGGAAAAACTCTGAGAGAGATTAAAATATAATATAAGATTAAATGTATGAGAATTTTAAAAGATGAAACTCTATATCATACATATTCATTGGAAAGCGAGTATCACAAAGAGCTTGTTGATTATTGTCAGTTCCTAAAAAAGGCCTTCGGGTGGAGGGAGTTTCAGTGGGACCAAGATAATAAAAAGTGGAGATTTAAGGATCCTGCCATCATATCAATGATGAGGGATAAATTCTCAGATATAATTATAGGTGATGATGTGAGAGAAGATTTAAATCTATATATAAAAAAAATTGAAATTGAAAAAGAGAAAGAACACAATGCCAACAGAATAAAAGAGGCAGAAAAATCCTCTATTCAAATAAAAGGTATTAAGGGTGATTTGTATGAATATCAAAAATTGGGAATTGAATTCTTGATAAATAGTGGTGGCAGAGCCCTTCTTGCAGATAGTCCCGGTGTCGGTAAAACTGTCCAAGCTTTAGGATACATAACTCACATGGAATATAAAAGGAACTTGGTGGTATGCCCAGCTTCTGTAAAATTTTCGTGGGAAGGGGAGGCTGAGAAGTGGACTAACCTAAAAACATTTGTAATTGATTCTCATACTGACTTAGACAATATAGGTCCGGAAATTGAATTGATTATTATTAACTTTGATATTCTTGAGAAATTTCATAAGCAATTTTTGAAATATCATTGGGATTGCATGGTTATAGATGAAAGCCATCTTATAAAATCCCAGAAAGCAAAAAGATCTAAGATTGTTAAATTATTATCGAGGGTTATTCCAAATATTATAATGTTGACGGGAACGCCGGTGTTATCTAGACCAATGGAGATGTTTAACGTTTTAACGATGATAGACCCAAGGGAGTGGAATAATTATTATGGTTATGCGGTTAGATATTGTGATGGAAAACAGGGGTATTGGGGATTCGAGGCCAAAGGAGCCTCAAACTTAGTAGAATTAAAAGCCAGAATATCCAAATATTTCTTGAGAAGAACGAAAGAGGAGGTTCTTAAGGAATTGCCACCAAAGAACCGTATCGAGATTAAGATTGATTTACCAAAAGAGGAGAGGGCTCAATATGATTTAGTTGAATCTAATCTTGTTAATTATCTTAAAAAATATAAAAAAGACAAGACTGACAAGGATATAGAGAAATCGTTGGCAGCAGAAAAGCTTGTGAAATTAAATCTTTTGAGGGAAATAAATACTATGGGCAAGATACCTGCGGTTAAGGAACTTATTGATAACATTATTGAGTCCGATGAGAAAGTAATTGTGTTATCAAGTTTTAACGCCCCCCTTAAAGAGCTACAAGAAATGTATGAAGAGAACTCTGTTCTTCTATTGGGAGAAACGCCGGTAGATGAGCGAGGCGAGATGGTGAAGAGGTTTCAAAATAATCCTAATACAAAAATTTTCTTTGGAGGTACAAGAAGCGCCGGGGTTGGTATTACGTTGACGGCAGCCTCAAATGTTATATTCATGGATCTTCCGTGGAACCCAGCAGATCTAGACCAAGGAGAAAATAGGGCACATAGACCCGGTGCCGCATATGAGTCCTTGAACATTTATCAAATTATAAGCAAAGACTCAATTGACGGTTTTATGAAAAAACTATTGGCCCACAAGCAGAGAATCATAGATCAGCTTATGGACGGTGGGGAAACTGATAAAGACGACAAGATGATGAATGAATACATTCGGGAACTGGAATTAAAACATAAAGTGTAGTATAGTTATTAACATTATTAATATAAATTATAAAATATGGCAAAAAAAATATTATTCGGAAAAGAGGGTAGAAAAGAATTAAAAGTAGGAATTGATGCGGTGGGCGATACGATTAAACCAACAATCGGCCCTCGTGGCCGGAACGTTATTTTTGATAAGGGATATGGAGGACCTGTCATTACTGGTGATGGTGGATCTATTTCTAGAGAAATTGTTTTAGAGGACCCAATCCAAAATATTGGTGCGAATCTAGAAAAGGAGGCTGCTCAAAGAACAAATGACACCGCGGGAGACGGAAGAAAAACAACAATTCTTTTGACTCAGGCTATCGCCACCGAAGGTATGAAACTTCTTACACCGTCCATTATTAAAAAAGTATTTAGACTATTAACTCTTAAACCTTTCAGGGTAAATGCGATTGGAGTAAAGAGCGGTATTGATAAAGCATCAAAAATTGCTATTGACTTCCTTAAATCTATTGCCACACCCATTACAAGTGATGAGGGTATTGACAAAGTAGCAATAATATCTTCTAAATCAGAAGAGATAGGAAAGTTTATTGCCGGAACTATTTCTAAATTAGGAAAGGATTCTGTTATTACTGTTGAAGAATCCAACGTGGTTGGAATCACAAGTGAAATTTCTCAGGGATTAGAATTTGATAAGGGTTTTATTTCTCCTTACTTCGCGACTGATACAATTCGACAAGAGACGGAACTAAAAGAATCAAGTATTCTTGTGACCGATCTAAAAATCGGAGCTATCGAACCGCTTGTTCCTCTTATGGAGGCATTTATGAATTCTGGTAAGAGAGACTTATTGATCGTAGCGGAGGATGTTGTTGGTGAAGCCTTGCAAACATTTATCATGAACAAACTTCGTGGTGTTATGTCTGTTGTTTGTGTTAAGGCTCCCGGTTTCGGAAATAGAAAACGTGATTATTTAGAAGATATTGCCATTTTGACCGGGGCGACTCTTATTTCTCAGGACCTTGTCTCTATCGAAAATGCTGGACTAGAGCACCTTGGAACCGCAAATCGAATTGTTGTTAAAAAAGACAAAACAACAATTGTTGGAGGTAAGGGAAATGAAGAATCTATTAAGGGAAGGATTGAATCTATCAGAGAAGAGGTTGAAAGAACCGAATCAAAACATGACAAATTGAAACTTGAAGAAAGAATGGGAAAACTATCTGGCGGTATTGCAGTAATTAAGATAGGGGCTGCCACTGAGACAGAAACAAAGTATCTTAAGCTGAAAGTTGAGGATGCCATTAATTCGGTTAAAGCGGCTCTTGAAGAGGGGATTGTTCCAGGTGGCGGGTCATCACTTATTCGTGCGTCTCAGGCCATTTTAGAGGCTAAAAAGATGGGGAATTATACGTCTGACGAATTGCTAGGTTTCGACATATTAGCAAAAGCAATGGAAGCGCCTCTTAGAAACATAGCGATCAACTGTGGTTTCGGAGACGGAACATCAGTTGTTTCAGATGTTAAATCAATGCACGCCGGAGGCGGGTTCGATGCTCTTAATAACATATATGTAGAAAACATGATTGAGAGTGGAATTATTGATCCTCTGAAAGTTGAGAGGTGTGCTGTTGAGAATGCTTCAAGTGAGGGGGGAATGTTTTTGACAACAGAGGTTGTTATGGCAGAAAAACCAAAGAACATTGTTTAGTAAAAGTCAATACACTAATCACTTGACAAGTATGTAGATAGGAGTATACTTATATCAGAATCGTTGGAACCTGGGGGAATAAAACAATACCTCAGTTTGTAGAAATACATCTTGTTAAACTTCCTGCGATTCTAAATGAGTGTATATACTCTGGGGTATATGGGACTACGGTGCCCATCATCCTCAGTAATATGCACTTATTAAATTATAAGTTAATAAAAAAACTATGGACCCATGTCATGATTGTGGTAGACCCTACGATGATAGCTTCGCAGACTGGACAATTTGTAGAAGTTGTATGTTTAAGAGGCAGGAAGATCGAGGAGTTGTCTACATGGATTCTCTTGGAATCTGTTGGACACAAGAAGAACTAGATGAAGCGGGCGGAAAACAGGAGGTCATAAGACTTAATAACGGGGCTAGAATTACTAACTAAAAAACATATGGAATCAAAAGATTACTTTGAACAAATTAAAAAAGAAAAAGAGGAATGGGCAAAGAAACCTTGGATAGTTAGATTTGCTGCGGGTGTTTATGAATTTTTTAGATATAGATTAATTGGTAGGGCGGAAGACCTTCCAGACATGATTAAGTGGAAATATCAGTCCTTGACAAAAGGATATTCAGATTGTGATATATGGGGGTTGAATTATTTTATTATAAATAAGATAAGGGACCCTTTCAAAGAGTTTGTTAGATATCAAGAAGAACATGGGCGCTCACTTCCAATGGAGTTTGCGGAAAATCCGGTGGGGTGGCTTGAAGTTCTTTCTAAAATAGAATATGCTATAGACGAGGTTTGGAAAGAGGAAAACGATTATGAACATTGGGAGAATGTTATTTATCCTATGACTTCAGAACAAAAGTCTGAACATTATAAAAAGATAGAAGACGGTATGGGTCTTCTTGGAAAATATTTACTCGATCTTTGGGATTAGTAATAATTTGGTGAGTTCTATCTAGTTCTCGACCCATCTTTTCCGCCCCTTTGTGGGAGGCATTGATGGGTAAGATAGGTCTGTCTGATTGGAGTAGGTGCGATTACATCTATAGGCCAATCCAACAAGTGAGCCGGCAAACCAAGCGGTGATGACAGGGTGCTTATCGAGAGGACTAGCGTGAGCTCATCAAAAGTGGGCAGGTGGGGGAACAAGTAACCGACGTAGAAAGTGGAAGAATTGTTTGTGTCAAGACAGACAATGGAGACTTCTAGCGGAGTCTCACCAATCGGAAATGGCGGGTAGACAAATTTCTTGACTTGCGAACCCGTAAATTCTATTTCCCCACATGCCCAATTTAAAAATTAATTTAAAAAATATGAACATTAAGATATTAGGTGATAGAGTTTTAGTAGAACCTATTATTGTAGAAGAAAAAACTAATAGCGGTTTCTTGGTAAAAAAAGATAAGGATCACGGAGATATTCAAGAGGGTAAGATTGTATCTGTCGGGTCTGGAAAGAGGACAAGCTCCGGTGATTTAATTGAGGTGAATTTAAAAACCGGAGATAAGGTCTTGTTTAATTACGGAACAACTGTTAGAATAGAGGGCAAGTCATACTTATTGGTCAACGAGGCTGATGTGTTGATGGTAATATAATTTGGTCGGATTATATATTATAAAAATAAATAAATTAAATTTTATGAATGACGAAACATTAAATGTAGGGGCTGTAGAAGAGACTGTTGCAACACCCGTTGTTGAAACACCATCTACAGAATCTCCTGTGGCAGAAGTTGTAGCTGAAGTAGCTCCAGAAGCTCCTGTTGAGGCTGCGGCTGAAGTTGTTGAAGAAGTTGTAGCGGAAGTTGCTCCAACAGAAGAAACACCAGCAGAATAGTTGTCGGGGCCTTCGGGCCCATATCGAGATAGTTCAATGGTAGAACTACCGCCTCCAAAGCGGAAAATCTTGGTTCAAGTCCAAGTCTCGGTGCCGAGGGGGCAGAACGGTATGGTGTGGCGCACAAAGACAGTGCGGCCTTAGGGATTTCCCTGATTGTCTTGATTAACGGGGAATACATAAAAACCACACAATCCCCCAAGAGGTAGTAGCAGAAACCTTTAAGTGCTACCCTCCTCGAAAGAGGGGGTCATCAGGCCTTGTCGTCTAGTGGTCAGGACGGAACCTTTTCAAGGTTTAAATCAGAGTTCGACTCTCTGCTAGGTCACCGAGCCTTCGTAGTTCAATGGATAGAACCGCGGACTTCTAAGCCGTCAATGTTGGTTCGATTCCAACCGAAGGCACCAAAACAGTTTGTACGTTAAGATGTTCTGAAACGTACCCAATGGGAATGATCGGCTTCGACAAGTAATCGCATTCATATGTGCAAAGTAGAGCTTTGGTAACTCTTAAAACTGTCAAAACAATAGATGCAAAAACTAAATCAATAGTTA